>Ga0325402_1003484_pt1 | contig 14214 bp, 5 predicted proteins | sample PopdelMetagenome_22_FD_207212 | JGI IMG/M metagenome (GOLD analysis project Ga0325402, IMG submission 207212) | Populus deltoides microbial communities from Bellville, Georgia, United States - Xylem-PdKOR-R3 | ecosystem: Host-associated > Plants > Phyllosphere > Stem > Wood/Secondary xylem... | reverse complement strand
ATATATATTACAATTTACAAGCAGCACAAGCAAGGTAACATATATCCCATGAATATCTTCAACGATCGAGTTGGAAAACATCCCATGATAGTCTTGTAATTATGGTAATGAATCTGTGGGCATGCAAATGAGCAGATAGAGTAATGGTAGAGCAATTCAATTTAACTGGTGAACATAATATAAAGTCCCAAATTTGAAGGACTGGGAGTACCAAGAAAAACACTAGTTTCTCTTTACAATCAATGTACATTGTTAAAGATGATTTGCTAGCTAGTATTGAGGTTGTGATTGTAGGAGAGTCACAATCAAATCAATAGAGGGTGATGGGTGATGGGTGATGGGTTATCAACAATGATATTATTTTAAAAAAATCAAAATAATATTATTTTAATAAAAAAAAATTAAGAGGTTCAAAATTAAAATTTTATTTAATTTATTTAAAATAAGCTTAAATTTTTTATAAGGTCATATCAAATTATTTATAAAAAAATCATGGTATTCAATTAAATAAATAATAGCATTCTATTAATTATTTTCTTATTAATTACTTTTCAGATCTATATTGAAAAAAAAATATATAGATATAAAGAAAAAACAAAATGAAACTTATAACTTATTAAAATGATGAAAATATATATATCCATCTAGAATTTTTCTTTTATATTTATATCTATTTAAAAAATAATTAATAAAATATCAGTAATTAATTCATAAACACCTAGAATTTCTAGATTATTCTCTTTTCTATATTTTTTTTAACACGAATCGATATAAACTCTAACATGTTTCTATAATTAGTCACGAAACACATTTTGAAAACCGTGTCATCCTTCGTGTCTTCGAAGTTTGGTAAATGACTAAATGTTGCTCTTATATTTTACTTTTCAAACACAGCATTCACTCTCATCCAATAAAGGATGAGGGGTGATGGATTAGAAATATCAACATTGGCAGATCATTTAAAAAAAATTAAAATAATATTATTAAAAAAAATTAAGAGGTTAGAGACCAAGTTTTTATTCGGTTTATTCAAAATAAACTCAAATTTTTTATCAGATCAAATCAAAATATTTATAAAAAAATTCATGGTATTCAATAAATAAATAATAACATTCTATTAATTACTTTCCTATTAATTACTTTTCAGGTCTTTATTGAAAACAAATACAAACACAAAGAAAAAAGACAAAATGAAATTCAGAACTTATCAAAAGTGATAAAAATATATCAATTTACAATTTTTTTCTCATACTTATATTTATTTACAAAAAACTAAAAAAAAACTACTAAAATATTAAAATTTCTAGATTATTCTCTTTTCTATATTTTTTTTAACACGAATCGATTTAAACTCTATATCAACCAATTCTTAAATTTACATGTTTTTATAATTAGTCACGAAACACATTTTGGAAACCGTGTTGTCTTTCATGTCTTTGAAGTTCGGTAAATATAGCTCTTATTGTTTACTTTTAAAACACAGCATTCATTCTCATCCAAAAAAATTGATTTTTTAAAGTTTTTTTTATATTATCACACCTAATTATAAAAAATTAAAAAAATTAATAATATATTTTAAAATTAAAAATATATTTAAAATACAATAAAAGACAAAAATAAAAGCTATTCCAATCACACCCGAAATGATAGAAACAACGTTGGATTGGATGTCCATGCTTCAACTAATCCAGCCAAAAACAAGGGACCTCCCTCTCGTCCTAGGAGTTAGCAGGTAGAGTTCCCTCTCTGTTTGTCTCTCTAGTTTCTACTACTAAGTAGCACTTTTGCTATTCAATCATAGAATCGGTTCCGATCAAGCTGAAAAAAGCCCTATATATATTATTAGTAAGCTAGTGCCCTGCAATCTTTCGTTAGCACTAACTTCCTATCTATAGTGACGGGGCCCTTTCTTGCTCTTGCTCGTTGGCGCTTTAGAAAGATTGCAGCTAGGGCAAGTCCAGCGATTGTCTAATAGAGATAGATCGTCAAATATAGTATCTAAGATGAAGAGACATGGAATAGAAGTTCAAGGTGTATAATTTTATATCTAACGGTTGTTTTTAGACCCCTTTTATATACCTAGTAAACGAGTCTTCCCACTCAGCTCATCCACTATCTAATCGGAATCAGGAAAGTAAGGTGGAAGCGCTGAGTTTGTCATGTAGCATTCGCGGAGACAAGGGGACACGGAGGAGCCCCTTGCTGGAGCTAGTACTGAATGCGTAATGTAGGACCTCTTGCTGGTAGGGCCTTTATCACAATGGGGCAAGGGTGAGTGCAACGAACAACCAACTGCATTGGTAGAGAGATGATATAACTTAATATACGTGCATGGAAGGGAGACAAAAAAGATTTCAATTCTAACGAGTCAACCGCTTCTGCTGCCAGTCAATCTCTCGGCATTCTCTTCTCTGCTCGAAAGGAATTCTTTTTTTATCTTCTATCTAGCTTCTTATCTTAGGAAAGTACTCTTGATTCCGATTCTGATTCTTTACCTCATTGATCGACATTACATTAATAAATAGGTGTATGGGTCAGGGAGCGACTACTTGGTTTTGACGCATTCAATAACTATATTTTGATAGTGTATCGCTGACACAGGCCTTTCTGAATAGTGTTGCGAGATTCCCCGCATTCAAAGCTATCGAATGAAGATGCAGGAGCTAGATTCTATTCTAATACTAAAAGAGGAAAATGCTAGCGGAAAATATAGATTGATTCCTTGCTTTGTACGAATTATTTTATGTTTGTTTTTGTATTTTAAAAATATTTTAAAAAAATTTAAACTTTTTTTTAAATTAATATTTTTTAAATTATTTTAATACTACGATATCAAAAATATTTTTTAAAATATTTTTTTAAAAAAATAAAAAATATTTTTAAAAACAATCATATATATATATATATATATATATATATATATATATATGAAAGTTCGATCTCAAGCTGCCTGCATGCACCTAGTTCGGATGTGTACAAGAGCGAAGTGCGTTGGAATCAAAAAGTCTGTTTTAGTACGAGACCGGACAAAGAATTCTTGCAACTGCTGTATTTTTGTCTACTCTTGGCTAGAGCACGTGAACAGTGTGCATCTAATAGTGTTGTTTTGTGCTGGTGGGGTCGGGTGATTTGTAACTAATATCCATATATCTAGGAGTAGTGATATAGTAGTACAATAAAAGAGTGTGGGAGTGGTGGCGCTATCGTCCGGACACAGTGATGTCCTGTTTGGTAAACCACGTGTTTTTTTTTTTTAATTTTGAAATTGTTTTTATTAAAAATTATTATTTTATATATATTTAGATTGTTTTGATATATCCATATCAAAAATGTTTTTTAAAAAATAAAAAAATTATTTTAATATATTTTTTAAAAAATATATTTTGAATTGCAACCATTACTATAATTTAAACAGACTTTAATATATCAAAAATAATTGTCTTTGTACGTGGAGGAGGTCTGTATTGGAAAATAATAGTTGTTATTTTTTAAAATATTTTTTATTTAGAAATATATTAAAATATTTTTTTATTTTCAAAAGTTATTTTTGAATATAAACAAATCAAAACAGTAAAAAAAATATTTAAAAAATAATTTAAAATAAAAACAAATCTTAAAATTTTCGTGAAACACATTTTGTACGGCATTTCTAAACAACTCATTAAGTGCATGTTTGGCAGTGTAGTTGCGGGTGTTTTTTAAATAACTTTTTGTGCCAAAATGCATGCCAATGATTTTTTTTTATTTTTTAAAGATCATTTTTGATATCAGCACATCAAAACAATCTAAAACATACAAATCATATTAAATTTTAACAAAAAAAATAAATTCAAATTTTTAAAAAATACAGGTTCAAAAGCGTTTCCGAACATTACCTAAGTTATGGTGCATTTGATTGGATTGATCTCTGACTTCAGCTGCATGCCTTAAAAGCATTTTAAATAATCAAAAAATTATTTTTCGAAGACAAGTTATTGATATGGTTTTTTAATAATGTGAATATAATTTTATTTTTATATACACACATATATATTCTAATAAAAAATTATATTAACAATTCATTTATATTTTAATATATTTAATATTGATACTTTTAGTAGGAAAACCTATCGAGGAATAAATCTTTGAATAATATATTTTAATGTTTTTGATAGAAATGTAAGGATTTCTTTTCTTCAACAGAAAAAGTAACTTTTTATTTAGCTATTTCATTAAAGCTATAAAATAAAAAAGAAAAGCTAAAAACTTACTTTTGATTCTCTCATTTGAAAATACACCCGGGCAACTCTAATGGAGTTGCTAAATGAAAAGCTAAAAATAAAATAAAAAATAATATTTTAGTTTTTTTTACTTGTTTTTCATGTTCTAAGAGAATATCTAAACAAAATATCAAAATGTTTTTTTTTCCACAAATGTTATTCTTACATGTCTCTCAAAAAAGTCAAAACCCATAAAATGGAGCTAATAAAAAAATAAATCAATCAAACATAGTCATGTGAAAAAAATAACATTAAAATTATTAAAAAAACAAAACATTATTTATTCCATTCTAATACAATTAACTTTTCAAATAGTTTTTTTCATCAGAGCAAACATGATAAAAAAATTATATTTATGTACTATAAAAAAAATATTATTTTATCAATTTAACTTTTTAAAATAATATTTTTTTTCTTAGGGATACTCTTACAAGCCACCCTCCTTCTCTCCTGTCATTTTCACCTGCCATTATATATCTATGTCAACATATTTATGGATGTCACAACCAACATATTATTATATCGATAGATATATCATGCTATTGTGTTGATATAATGTTATTAACACTACACAATCATCTCAATAACAATTGATATATTGATTTATGTTGTCCGTATAAGGATTGAATTATTACAGAATCTTGTAATCATTATCTATATTTATAATTTTTATTATGCTTGTAGTGATTAATTATTGAGATGAATCATGATATTGTGGTCCCACATGATTGTTTTTTTTTCCTTTTAGAAGGTTAGAGTATAATCTACAAGCATAACTCCGTCATGTAGGGACTATTTTGAACAACATCGTATTTGTTTACAAGAATTGAAATGCAGTCACAAACCATTACCTTATTTTCTACGAACAAAACGGGGTTACTGATTGCTGGTGGGAGCAGCCACGGCATCTGCTGTTATGCCAGCGTGATGTAGTTATGTTTGTTTTTGTATTTTAAAAATATTTTTTAAAAAATTAATTTTAATTTTAAATTAATTTTTTTTATTTTTTAATATATTGATATCAATAATAAATTAAAAAAAATTAAATAAATATTATTTTAATTTTTAAATAAATTTTTTTAAAAATAACTACAACTTTATATTTATGTATACTCAATCAGAAGCTCAAGATAAGATATTTTATCTTCGATCAATATTAATAAGTATATTATTTTTAAAAATCCACCTATTAAACTAATATATAATTATTAATAAAATAATTAATAATATTTATAAAAATAACTTTAATTTTCTTAAAAACAATAATATAATTGAATAAATATTTAAATATTATTCTGATAAATTGTTTCAAATATAATATTTTATATATATAAAAAAGAAAAGAAACATCCAAAAACCTGGGACCAATGTCCTTGGAGGCAGAGAGGGGGGTGGGCCATGCACAATCCTTGTACACTATGGAGCGCGTCAATAATGGAAACCAGGTCAGAAACCATTAAAGGTGGTGCTGAAAAGTGAAATATATATAAAAGGGTGACATTTCTGTCGGTAGTGAAAAGTGAAACTTTTTCAATCTGTGGGGCTCCATAGAAAGGACATTTATTTTCAGTGAAAAGATGTTACTTTCGTTATTAAATTAAAGTTTTTTTTTTCAATAATTTTGATAAATTAATGTTACAAAAATATAAAAATAATTGTTTTAATATATTTTTAAATAAAAAATATTTTTAAAAATCGAATTATATAAAAATACATTGAAATGGATTAGATTAAGCCATAAAAGATTAAAACACACATAATTTCTTTCTTATGCAGGAGATTAGAAAAGGGGAGTTCATCTCATTTTCCTTGCTTCAGAGAATTAACTTGCAGGCATGAATATTCCATCAGTATTAATATATTAAGCATTATTTTATTTTATTTTAATATCATCTCTGCTTTCTCACATCCAGACCACGTATATTTCTTCAGTCCGGTTAGAAAAATAACCAATATTATTAGTGCTAAAAGTAGAGTAACATAGTCTTAAATATGATATGATCTACATTTCATGATTTGGAATTCTTTCCTTGGAATAAATAACTGGTAATTAAACAAAACTTAATAAAAAAAACGCAGTTATCCTAGCATTATCCCACTATTAAAAAAATTATAGTAATTAGCAACTAACTACTCCGTTGCAAATAACATTAAAATCCGTTGCTAAAACAATTTAGCAATGGAATCAGCAACGACAAATAATAGATGCAGATTTGTCGTTGCTGATTTTTTAGAAACGGATTTGTCCATTGCTGATTTTGCAACAACGAAAATTCCGTTGCTTACAATCTGTTGCTAGTTTTGTGAATCAGCAACGGATTATTCGTTGCTGATTGATGAATTATTTACAATCAGCAACGGAAAATCCTTTGCTGACTATGTTATTTTTATTAAATTAATTTTTTATTTATTTTCAAAATAACTTTTAATTTGTTTAATTAATTATTTATGGATATTTTAAAAATTATGGAATATATAAAACCAACATAAATTAATATTAAAAATAATTGTATCAGTAATAAAAAATGGAATAAAAAAATATTCATATTATAAAATTTTAGTTAAACTTGCATTAATACAAATAAGTCGAAATACAATAAAAAACAACAACAAAAGATACAATTATGGAGCTGGTTGCAGAGACGAACCATGATATTGTGGATCAACACAAGATGAATCAGGATATAGTGGTCGAGGTGGAGGAACTAGGAGATGGAATCTGAACAGAGTTTCCTCCATAGGGACTGCTTGCATTATTCATAGAATTTTGGTGTCTTGAATTCATTGAATTTTGGTGGAGAAGCCTCACAATAGTGCTGGCAAACATGGTTGTAAATGCTGTGGTGAGTGAGTTATTTACACTAGCTATACCATTGCTTGCAGTGATTTGCATTGGGACTTGGGCTGAACTTTGATCACTATTTGAGTTCTGGGGTATTGTTTGTTGTTATTGCTGCTGCTGCTGTCCCTCAGGCTGTGGAGCTTGACTATGAAACCCAGATGAAGAACTTGTCCTTCGAGGGAACTTGGCCAAACTCTCTGAAACAAAATAAATAAATAAATAATCAAGTGCCCAACATGGCAACATAGGACAAGTATGATATGATGGTGATAAGTATGATTATCATAGCAACAACACCATGGGCATGAATTTTTGCAGGAAACATTCACGGGGACACCTTTAAAAAATCACCAACATAAAAGTAAAAATAATAAAATAATAGCCCAAGTAAGAACTCGTCAAACATACTCATTGGTCCAGTTCCTGTTTCTCGGCTATAATCAATCAAGTCTTTCATACTGTTTACCACTTCTGATATCTGCAATGATATGGAACAAATTATTATGAGAGAAAAAAATCAATCAGACAGCAGATAAATTCAGCAACCTCATTAAACATCCTTGAAATCACCATTATCCATTTGACGTTCTTACAGTTAAAAATCTTTTCAGTGTCATATCCAGACTTTAAGGAATCATAGGTAAATGTTGACAAAATAATTAAGATCATTTTCAACAGACAAATTAAGCATGATATAATGAAGCAACAATTAAAAAATAGAGCAAAATAGACTTACCTAAGCCTAAAAAATCAATGGCCCAAGGTGGAGGTTTTCTTATTGCAATCCAATCAGACTTAGCCAACTCTATGGTTTATATTGTGATCCAATAAGCCATTCATATTGCTGGAAAAATAAAAAAACATAAATAGTATGTTAAACCCATTCAGCTATAACCATGCATTGCTAGTCTTTAAAACAAATCCAAGTTAAACTATGAAAAACTGAAATAATATCAATACTGGTAGCTCCTAAATCGACCATCCACCACCATAAAAAATTCTAAACTTGATTAATGCAGGAGTCTATCCTACTTGCAAAAAATGCATAAAAGTAAAATAAAAACAAATTTCTAACATTAAATACTCAAAGGAATGCATACAAGCCCAAACTGGCAAAGGATCTCTCAAGGCATGAAAAATAAATTACACAGAAAAACTGCAGAGCTAACACCTGATTGAAGAAGTTAATTTTTACTTGAAGTGATACACAAGTTCATACCATGTAAAACCTTGACCGACATGTGATCCATGGAGCAATATGAAAACATAACCCAAATGGTTCTCGTGAATATAAAACCCTCTGTAAAAAAGCCAATCAAAACAGCAGCTGCTATAAGATTCCATGTTTATAAACTATGGATTCTAAATGATTTTTACCTCGAAACATCAAGCACAGAGACAAATTTAACAATGACTGGATCAAGAAATCAATATGTAAGAAAAACATCGGTTCTTAGACAGAAAGATGTTGTTAGCTGTGAAAGATAAAACGTTTCTAAATTACATTAACAACACTCAATTCAACTAGCCACCTTGCTCATAAAGAACACTCAGCATCAATAAGACTACTTGTTAAAAATTAAATTGGGGGTTTTGATAAATTTTCAATTAAACATGCATAATTTCCATTAATCACTCTCTTCCAGACGCATGAATTACCAACATTGGTTTAGTTGCCTAAAATCATTCAATTTATGAATCGTAACCCTAAAAATTAAATTGGGAGTTTTGATAAATTTTCAATTAAACATGTATAATTAGGTTATAGATCATGGTAAAAACATTTCATAAACCTTATATTATCAAATTAATAGCCTAAAACCATTATTCAAAGTATCGATAAAAAAAATTGTTACTTGTGTTCTTGAGTTATAGATGAGCGAGATGAATCTACACGACATAACAACACCTGAGATTGTGAAAGTTAGGTTAAAACTTGTTAGTGTAAGTTAAATTATAACGGAGAAAAACATAAATCCTAAATTAATTACCTGATTTATTGAAGAAGAGAGTGCAAAACCCAACCCGTTTACAAAGAGAAAGCGTGATAATGATGGGTCTGGTGCGATGTTGCCATGGATTTGTGTTTTTGGTGGTTTACAGAAAAAGATTGAAACTGTTAAGATGAAGGAGAAGAAGATGAAGAAAAAAAATTAACGATGTTGAAGATGAATGAGAAGAAGATGAAAAGTTTGGGACAAAAGGAAAATCAAATCGATGAAGAGAGGGTGATTTTTCTACAGTTATGGATGTTATTAGGGACGAAGGAGACTGAGAATTAATTAATTTTCAACTGTTGGTTTTGTTTTCTCTGTTTAGAAATCGGGGGGGTTGGTGGGTGTATTACAAGTGTTGAATTAGTAATGGCAACAAAATTAAACGGTTGAGATTTTATCATATCAAAAGTAATCAACAGTCTACGTAATTTCAGTTTTATATTAATATTTAAATAATTATTTTTTCAATTAGTAATAGATAATTCGTTGCAAACTTTACGTTGTTTTTAGCAACAGATTTTCCGTTGCTAAAATTTATTGCTAATATTAAAAAATAATATATATATATATATATATATATATAGTTGCAAATCTATTACTGAATTTGACAAGGAAATTATCCATTACTAAATTAAAATATTAATAGCCCTGTTTTTAGTAGTTTACGATTACGATTGGCCTTCGATGCCTTGTGTATATTGATGGGGAAACAACGAGCGTACAACCATCAATTGGCAGGATTATCACTAACGTCCTTGCCTTAATTAATCTTCATGTCATGATTTATCATTGCACGTACAATCCCTTCACGGAACCGTGCATTCTACATTGCATACTTCAATTGAACCACAACTCTCAATAATTTCATCTACAAACAACTGAATATTCTTGTCCGATGAACCACCACCGGCAACCGCCTCTCTTGCCGCGATCCTCAATTCCCTTGCATTGGATTTAAGCTCCACAGACTTTGGTCCGTCCTTGATCTCTCTAATACATCTTTCAACTTCCTCATTGCTAACAATCCCATCTTGATTTGCTCTAAGTCTTAGACCAATGCGAAAAACATCAACAATAAGTTTTGCATTTGTTGGCTGGTCGCTCCACTTGGGGTATGCAATCACCGGCACGCCCGCAGCAATTGTTTCTAACATCGAATTCCATCCACAATGAGTTATAAAACACGCAATAGCTGGGTGGGCTAAAACTTTGGTTTGTGGAGACCATGATACACCCACCCCTTGGTCTTTGGTCTCCTCCAAGAATCCTAATGGCAATTGTCCTGCACCATCAGGTTCTGGTAAGTCTGGTTTCTTAACCACCCAAATAAATGGACTGTTACTGTTCTCCAGGGCTTTCGCCATGCACTCCATTTGTTTGGCTGATAACACAACAAGGCTTCCAAAAGATACGTATATAACTGAAGAAGGGGCTCCCTTGTTTAACCATTCAATGCAAGTATCTTCTACTTTCCACATCTCGACACCCGTATCGTGATCTTTATCTGCACCAAGAAGTGATGGAGGAACTAGAGGACCAATGGGACTAATAGGGCAGAGATCAGCCATGGACTCAATAGCATCTTTCTCAAGCCCAAAGAATGAGTTCCCAAGAACCCATTTATACGTCTTCATGTTCTGGAACATATCTGAGAACAATTTAGGAAAGATACCAAATGGATTTGAAGGAAGAACAAATGAAGGTAAATCTTCCGTATTACAGTGGCAAGCCTGGCAACTCAACACTCATTTCACGATCTGTTAAAGTAGGAAATGAGTTTAGCTTATTGTAACAGCGATAATAAATGCCATAAAGTGAACATGGCTGTATCCAAAACATGGCACAGGGAATTCCATGATTGATGGCAACATCAGCTACCCAGGTAACAAATGGATTGTTGATGATGCAAGAGAGCTTTTTGTGACCATTACTGGGGAAATGCTCCTTTATAAGGTTTGAGAGATTGATGGTTCCAAATTTGGCTAAACTCTTCTTTTACGATTCGTAATTAACCATGCGGTCGTAGTTTAGGCTTTGACCATCAGAGAAGAAGCGAACCTGGAGTCCAGAGATTGAGATGTGGGGGGGGGGGGGGGGGGGTGTGGGGGTTGGGGGGAGGTGGGGTTGATGGTGGAAGATTTGAGCATGCGGTGACGGGTGAATTCAGTGGTGGCCAGTGTGACATGGAGACCTTTATTGACCAAGCGTTTTCCTAGTCTAAGCATGGGGTTTAAGTGACCCTGAGATGGGAATGCCACCATTAGCACATGAATTTGTTCTTCTTCGTTTTCCTTCAAGATTTCCATGACTTCACAGTTCACACAACGAGCGAGAGAAAGAGAGGTAAGGGTAAGGAGGGCAAGCGATCGACAAACCACAGTATATGGAAAAATCACGAAGAATAACTCAGCAAAGTATAGACGCAGTCAATAACGCATGGCATTATAGGTATCCAGTTAGGAAGGTGAGAACGACAAAACTCAAATCAAAGTGTCAACCGTGTATCAAATCTCAAAAAGAAATTTGAAATAAATAAATAAGTGTTAATCATCATCATGAAGAAAGAAAATAAGAAAAAAAATAAAAAGTCGTAATCATTTTTGTTGAAATGATATTCATTATGATTCGTCGAGTAGTTTTACCTTTTTTTTTTAATTTTTGAACAGCAACAACACCATAAAAAAGAGAATAAAAAAATTAAAAGTTGTAATTTATTTTTGTTAAAAACATATCCATTCTGATTGGTCGAGTAGTCTCTCACTTCTTTTATTATTTTGATATTTTTTTTATTTTTGAACAACAACAGCACCATAAAAAAAAAGAATAAAAAAAATTAAAAGTGGTAATTCATTTTCCTTAAAACGATATTCATTCTGATTGGTCGAGTAGTCTCACTCCTCTTATTATTTTGATACTTTTTTAATTTTTAAACAATACCATAAGTTGGATGATCTATTTTCGTTAACAAGAGAGTCTGATTAGTATATCTTATTTTAAAAATCTCGGTATATTTTTTTTGGAATGTTGTTTTTAAAGTATATTTTTAAAAAATAAATTAAAATAATATATATATTTTTATTTTAAAAAATTTATTTTTATTATTAACTCATCAAAATAATTCAAAATAAAAAAATAATTAAAAAAACACAGTTTAATCACGTAAACAAATAATCTTTTTAAATTACAGAGCGAGGAATTCATGATAGGATAATCTTATAAAAAATAAATTAAAAAAATTATAAATTTTAATTTTATATATACATATATATATATATATATCCCTCCTCCTATAATATTATTTATGCAATAATTTTTTTTTTAAAAAAATAATTTTCTCATTTAACATTAAATTTATTAAAAATTAAAATTTATAATTGTTTTTAATTTATTTTTTATAAGATTATCCTACAAAATATATATATATATATATATATATATATATATATATATATATATATATATATATATATATATACACACACGTCCCTGCCTAGATGGGCTCTAAGTATTGCCCTTTTTATTCCAAACCAAAAAAAAAAAATGCAGCCCATCAAGGAAAAACCACCCAAAAAGAGGGTATTAGAGCTACTGGTCCCAAACTCTCGGCGGACAGCAAGCGATCTTAGCAGCTTGATATCAACATTATAAAAATGAAGTTAACTAACCACTTATCAATGTGATTTCAACACTCCACCCAAGTAAACGGAGAAAAGCCAATTTTCTTGGATGAATGTGAATTCTCTATGAGATAAATTAAATAAATAAAAATAATGAGATTCAAACTCGTGATTATTTGCTAATTAAAATCCTGATATCATGTTAAAAAATCATGTCAATCTAATAATTTAAATTGTTAGATAAAATCTAGAATATAATTTATATTATTCTCTAACAAGTTTCTAGTTAAAGGCCCGTCCCGTGCTCAGATACCTGTTTCCATTCAAGAAAGGATCGATCTGGCAGCGTCAAGCAACAACTTCGGCTATCGAGTTTGAATCAAAGTTCTAATTAAGAGCTCTAATTTCTTATAATTATACAGTGAAAAAAAATACTCAGTGGACCTTTTCCTATTAAAAAAAAAATTGAAGTTTGATTTTTCTGTTGCTAAACCTTGCTATTAATTATTATATATTTATTATAGTTATTTAATTCAGGTTTCCACGCCACTAGAATGATCACAACTCGCACGGTAATAGTTATGCTTGTAGAATTAAAAGATTTTCCAATTGATTTGACAAATTATTTTGGTGGTCTTATTTGTTAAATGTCATCTTATTTTTTGTTATGGTAATTAAATTAAATTAAATATTTGAAAAATCAAGATTTTATTTCCAAATATCATTTTTGGATCACTTAAGCCTTTTTTTTTAATGATTACCAAGTTTGTGAAGTGTTATTTAAAAAATTATTTTACAAGTAATTTTATCAATTGTCATTTATTTTTATATTTCTTTCACTCAAAATTTTCAAATTTAACTCTTTAAACCTCTATAAATAAATAAAGGGCGGCTTCACCATCACAAGAAATGAAGGAATTTTTTTTTAAATTTTTATAAAATAAATTTAATAAAATTTTATATCATTACTGTATTTTATTTGTAGCTAGAACATGAATCGTGATACTCAAACAAAGATCTTATTATATTTAATTTAATTTTTTAATATAAGTACAGTTCATAAATATCATTTAAATACTCGTGCGCGTATGCCAGCACTTTGCAATGAAAAAAAGTCCCAAGAAAGAGTTTGATGGTTATATTAATTAATGTCCATTTCACATAATGGAGATGTCAATCATCGTAATTTATAGAACAAAGTCTAAATATTTAATGCAAGAGCGAATTAACAAAGTAAACAACGGAATATTTTATAGTTAATTGAATAAAAACTATAATCAACTATTGGTCAATAGAAAACTAGTCCTTCGTTTTCATTTTATTTTTTATTTAGGTCATGAACCTTTTTTTTTTTTTACCAGGAAGTCATCCTTCCATCTCGCCGACCGATCCCCAAACGATATTTACTTGATGTGAGAACAACATGCATGATCCTTCGATATCATGATACGTGTCTCCTAGGAAAGACATTATTGGGTACATGATTGTTTCTGCCTTAA
>Ga0325402_1003482_pt1 | contig 14217 bp, 4 predicted proteins | sample PopdelMetagenome_22_FD_207212 | JGI IMG/M metagenome (GOLD analysis project Ga0325402, IMG submission 207212) | Populus deltoides microbial communities from Bellville, Georgia, United States - Xylem-PdKOR-R3 | ecosystem: Host-associated > Plants > Phyllosphere > Stem > Wood/Secondary xylem... | reverse complement strand
CTATTATAATGTCTAAAAACAAATAATGCCTAAAGCAATGATATTTTTAGATTTTAAAAAAAATTAAAGAGAAAAGTTAACTGTGAAAATAGGAAATTAATAGAGAAAAGTTAAATTAATTCTATTACAAGGTGCAAAGTTTGGCGGATGGCGAAGGTAATTAATTATATTAAAATAGGAAAAAATAAAGAGATTTTACATTTCAATAGGTTATTTACTTCCGCGATGACGTGGGTTGAGTTAATTTTATTTTTTTTAATATTTAAAACATATTCAAATATAGTTATTGTTTTAATTTTTTTTTAATAAAAAATTATGTGGGAATTAATTCGATATGACTCGGTTGATTTTGCATATTCAAAATCAACTCATACAACTTATAAAAATATAGTTAGACTAAAAAAATATTTCAAGATTATATTTTTATATATATGTTAAGAAAAGAACATATTGGATTGACTTGGGTCACCCCGAGTTAACATGTTAAATTCATGACTTAAGTTATGAGACTATAATAACTTTATAGAAAATAAATCAAAACAAATTTTGAAGCTTAATTCTTAACTAACTAAATGTTGAAGGATAAAATTTAATAAAAATCAATTAAAAAATGATCTAAAAAAGCAAATTGAGTTAACTTGTGAAACTCGCAATCTGGGTTATAAAACTGATATAACTCCATTGAAAGCAAATCAAAACAAATTACAAAGTACAATTCTTAATTAGCCTAACATTGAAGAATGAGATTTTAAAAAAAATAAAGAATAACCCAAGTCAATCTGCTAAACCCATAACCCGAGTCATAAGACGGAGATAACCTCGTAGAAATAAAATAAAAAAATGACCTAATTTAACCCACCAAATTCACGACTCTAGTCATAAGACTGAGATAACCTCACAGAGAGCAAATCAAAATAAATTATGAAGTTCAATCCTCAATAGACAATGTCGAACCTAATATTGAACGATAAAATTTGTAAAAATTTTAATTAAAAAATAAGTCAGGGCAACTCGGGTTAACTTGTTAAGCACTTTTCTTAGGTTATGAGGCTGAAATAAACTAATAAAAAGCAAAAACAAATAATATGAAACCTCATTCATAATGAAACACAATATTAAATTATGAAATTGTGAAAAAAAAGTCAATTAAAAAAATTAAGTCAACTAAGTTAACCCGCTAAACTAGTGACCTGGATCATGAGACAATGATAACCCGATAAAAAGCAAATTTAATATTGAAGGACTCATGACCTGGGTCATGAAACCGAAATATTTCTTAAAAACAACCTAATTTAACCAGGGTTAAAATGTCAAAACTCGCGCACATGATCATGAGATCAATATATCCCTCTAGAAAATAAATCAAAATAGATTATGAAGTTCAATTCTCAACCGACCCAATATTGAATGATAAAATTGAAAGAAAATATCAATTAAAAAAATAACCCAAATCAACTCATGTTAACCCGTTAAGAACTATTATTGGGTCCTGAGATCAGAATAACCTAATAGAAAGTAAACAAAACAAACCATGGGGTCTAATTCCCAATTAACCCAATATTAAATGATGAAATTGGAGAAAAATATTTAAGAAAAAAACTCGAGCTAACTTGGTAACTCGTCAAACTCGGATCTGTGTCATGAGAGTATGATAACTAAATGAAAAACAAATCCAATATTAAAGGATCAAATTAAAAAAAAAACATTCATTGAAAAAAAATCAAAGAAAAAAAATTACTCATGTAAATAAGGTCAAAGTGAGCTTTTCATTGTGAATTGCTATAGTGAAAACCACATATCTTTTAGTATATTGTATAATAATAATTTTTATACTTAAAAAAAAAACTCATAAACTTAATTTTCTAGCAATGATATAAGCCCCACCTATATTTCCAAAATAAACCATTCTCATGCTATTTATTTCTTTTTTTAATATGAGTTTTTTTTTTGTTTTTTTCGGGTTTTTGGCCCTTTATTTTTATTTTTTTTTTAATTCCATCATTTAATATAAAGTTTTTATTTAATTTTATCATTTAGTATTCAGTTAATGGTAAAAAAAAAAATTTCAATTCCAACATTTAATATGGGGTATTTAATTCCTTTGGGTTTTCTTTTTGTTGTGATCTTTTATTTTTCTTTTCAATTTCATAATTTAATATGAAGTTTTTATTTAATTTTATCTTTTATTATTGGGTTGATTTTTTTCTTTGGACCTACTTAGTGAACAAGATCATATAGGACAACTCTCACATGATTTAATTTGAAACTAAGGCTAACCAAATAGTTGGATTGAGATTTTTCAAGTTTAAATTGCTATATTGAGTTTCATGACAATATTAAATTGTTTTCAATGATCTAAATATTATTTTTTCACATCCAATTTTTTTATCCAAGCCAGTCGATAAACTAATACATGCTAAAATGATAGGTGGAATGAAGAATGTCTTTTGTCAAAAGATACATCATAGGTTAGAATCTTATCAATCAAGTATAAAATCAAAATACATTAACATTAAAAAAAAGTATATAAAAGAATCGAAGATACTTTACAGAATGAACATATCCATAATTTGATCATGAGAATAAGATCCACCACCGATCATGAAAATACAAATTTGGTATTATACCTTTTATTGATTAGATATAATCCTCCATAAGACATATAAGAAAAAAAAAACTAGAAAAGACTACCAACCATGGAAAAAATCTTGTATACAACATACCACCACTAAATAGAGGAGATATAAGGGAGGGGGGAGAGAGATTTTCATCTTGTTTGGCATTGCAATCTAATCATGTTTTAGAATTTTTATTATTTTTTTAGCTTTAAATTATTTTTTTAGTGTTTTTAAATCATTTTAATGTGATGATATCAAAATTAATTTTTTTAAAAATATTATTTTGATGTATTTCGAAGCAAAAAACACTTTAAAAAGTAATCGTTACCACACTCTAAAACATATCCTTTGAAAAGTCAAGAAAAAGGCCGTTACGACAAGGCAAACAGTTTTAACTATTAAATTTGTGCATATTTATTATTATTTTTCTATATGAACAACTCTATCATTTTTCATAAACCTTGTAAAAATAAATTTTATTTTGCATAATTATGCATTAAAAAATAAAAATATGTATAATTCAAATGTGCAATAGTATTTGCCCATTTAGTATTGCATATTGCGATAATTTCTATTTTTAAAAGTGATTTCAAAAGTGTTTTTCACCTAAAAATGCATTAAATTAATGTTCTTAGATATTTTTTGATGGCCTTGATCTATTATCAAAAATAAATAAATAAACTTGAAAAATCATCATTTTAATGCATTTTCAATTAAAAAGTATTTTTAAAAAAGAACCATACATCACATTACCAAACACATACTAAATTATTCCAATAAGAAATAAAGTTGCACTTTATTTTAAACTAGTTTTGATCCTCAGTGTTGTGCCGTTATTGAAATTTGATTGTTTATAAAAAAGCAAGTTTTTATTTTTCTCATTAAAAGAATATCTTTTCTTTAAACCTATAATTAAACTTTGAAACTTATAAAAATATTTATTTAGATTTGATGACTCAATTTGAAATTCATATCAATACCCTCAAAAGCATTCCAAACAAAAGAATTTATTTACCATTCTAAATTGAATTCAATTTACATGGTTCCAAATAAGCTATAAGTGTTTGCTTCAGATATAGTAAGGAAAAAATAGAGAATATATCATTTCATTATATTACTATTTTGATTCATCACGCTACATTACAAGATAGAGCATTTTTTTCTCTCAATATAAAAAAATGGTGAAGGCGATTGTTAACATTTTATTTACCTTCAAGAAAATTTTTAACTACAAACTGAAAAGTTTATACGTGCGTTCAATAAAATAAATTGAAAATTATATGTATCGATAAATGAGAGGAAAATCAAAGCAAAAAAAGGGAAAAAAAGGAGAAAAGATTAATAAAAAAACTTTAAATATGAATGTTTAAGAGCCTAGCACAAGAATTTCTTAAGTTTTGAAAGGGAAACAAGCTTGTAGAAGTAAGATTTGACAAAGAAAAGCAAAGAGGGTAGTAGCTATTCTAGGAGATTGAATGCATTACTTTCTAGTATAAAAATGAAGTCCATGTGGCCTGTTTGAGTTGTTTTTTATTGTCATTTGGTCTGTATTTCTATTTACAAACATGGAGATAGAGTTTGGAATGTTTAGCAAGTAGTATTGTGGTCGCTTTTTTTTTTTTTACTTTGATAGCCTGATTTTGTTTTCTGAAACTCTTTTGGATGTTTTAGATGTAGTAAAAGTCTTCTATTCAAGTTGTTTCTTATTGATAAAATAGTGTTGTTTTCGTTTAATTTAAGTAATACATATTCAAGCAATGATGTTTATCCTGGATTTGCTAGGTCTGTTCATGAACAAAATAAGTTTAGAAAACTAATTTTGAATCTATACTGCATGAACATGTAGGTTATTTTAAGTTGATAGTTTTTGGACTTGGTATCTCTTGCATAATTTTGATGATTTGATATTGTTTGTTGGCTCTTTTGATTCAAATATGCTTTGCTATGGTAACGTGGTTTGTTGGAACTAAGGAAGCATGTTTTAGAGGTATAAAAGGTCATTTTCTAGGTTTGACAGTTTGATCTTCATTTATGGGTTTACTGGGCAATGGTCTTCTTGTTCTTGAGAAGAATATTGCCTTAACCCTATAATTTGGACCAATTTTAGTTAGATTCTTTGCACATAAATCTTCAGGCAACTTGACTAGCTAACAATCTAGAGTTTATTTGTATTAATAATTTCATAACCCAATTCTGGGTTATTCCCTAAAAATTCACTTTTTTTCAAAATTAAAAAAAAAGAAGAAGAAAAAGAGGCTGGCAACGTGGAGAAAGCAGGCCGGGAAATCAAGCTGCAATTTTTGGAGGAAATTCAAGGCCTAATTGTACTCTCTTATGCCCAAAAATGGAGACACAATGCAAATTCAAGGTTAAATTAAATGATTATTGGACGAATTTGCATAAAAATTAAGTCCAATGACATAATTAAATTTTTTAATAGGCCAATTTGATTTAATCATGGGCCAAATTAAATTTTAATTATGTTTAAGAATTAATTTGGGTCCAATTGAAGGATTTAATTAAGTGCAAGGACTTAATTATACTTTAAATGGGTCAAATTAATTTTATTTGAGGTTTAATTGGTGAAATATTAAGTTTGGGAACCTAATTTAGGCTTAATTGAGGAGATTGGAATTTTAAGAGACCAAATTTAATTTTTACCAAGTTAATTGATTGAAATCAGGGGCCAAATTGCAAGAAAATTAAAGTTTTAGAGTCAATTAGGGGCTGGATTGAAGAAATTGCAGCTAAGGATCAATCTGCAAAAGATGCCACAATTAAGGGGCTTAATTGACAAAAACCGGGGGTGAAATTGAAGAAATTGAAAGTTTGATAGTCAATTAGGGGTTAAATTGACAAAATCCGAGACCAAGGACCATATTGCAAAAGGTGCGTAACTTTGGGGTTCCAATTAAGGTCATCAGGGGCTTAATTGCAAACATTTAGGGTCAATTAGGGGTTCAATTGAAAGCAATTGAAAGAGGAAGGACTGAAATGAACTTTGGCCAAAACAAATCCTGAACACTATTCATTATCTTCTTCTTTTTTCCCTGAAAAACTGGTTCAGACACCTCCTTTGCAGGTGCATTTAATGCACCTAACGTCCACCAAATTTGCCAAAACTTGCACGAAACTGATCACCAGACATCCCTCTACGTCGGGGTATGGTCTTCCCCGGCACACTGGCAAATAAACGGACGTGACACCACCCCAAAGAGGCCAACTCAGGCAGCCTGCAGCTGCAGATTTGACAATTTGACAGTGCATCATGCCTACTTTGAGCCAACGGTTAGGATCCTTCTCATCCGAATCAAGGGCTGCAATTTTTCTCTAGTATGGAAAAGATTGCCCTCTTCCACCTCCTATAAATAGAGGTGGATTTAATGGTCTGAGGGAGGAGAAAATCGGGTCTAAAGTGAGCCAAAAAACCAGCTTATTTCCAGTTTCTGCACATTTCTTTTCTTTTTCTATCTCCATCGCGTTTTTAGCCGTTGAAGACCCCACATAAACTTTTCTCCTCCACCAACAGATGACTGCTAAGCCTCCCCACGAATCCAAATCCTCACCGGCGTTAGGGGGCAGCCACCGCGAGGTCTTCCCTCTCCCTTTGTAGATTTTCTTCTTCTTTCTTCCTCCACCACAAACAGCCAACACCGCCACCATTTCTTCCACCAGCTCCACTCCAGGCTAGTGACAGCAGCTCCTTCTCCTCCGCAAGGTTGCCTCCCACTTCACTCCGCCCGTCTATAGCTTCCGCAACCGTTTGGTTGCATGCAGAACGTGAACAGTAACTGTTCACATTTCTGCAGAAATAATAAACATGGGAGGTGGGTCGGACCTGATTCGGCCCAACCCATATGTATGGGCCAGGTCTGGCCCACCCCAAAAGAGAAATAATCTTCTGGGCTGAGTTCGGCCTAACCATTTTGGGCTGCTGTTGGCCCCCTTTCCCTTGGGCTGCGCCTGGCCCATTTATCTGGGCCGGCCCGACCCACATGTTTTAATAATATTTAATTAATATATAATATTATATTATATATTTCTTTTAAAAAAACAAAAAAATTCCAAAAAATTTTCAAAAATCCTTAGAAAAAAAATTGTGATTTTCTCAAATATTTTTCTACCAATTTTGTATGATATCGGGTTGTATATTTACACTGTAAAATACAAATCCGGTATTAAAATACCTGGTTTTCTCCGAAATATTTCAAAAACACAAAAAAAAAATTCAAAACATTAGAAAAAAATATTTTATTGCACACGGCCAAATTCTAAATTTTTTTTTCAAGCATATTTTTCGTAAAAAAACAAAAATTGCATCTTTTTCATGTTTAAAAAAAATAAAAAAATAGATATCGTAACCAGTTTATGATTATCCATTAAGATTTAGCCAACATGTCAAAAATCTTTTTCCAATCTTTTTTTAGGTTGTAGACTTTAATATTTGTGGGGTGTAAAATTGTACGATAAAGTACACCCTCAAGTATTGAAGATACAAGTGTAAAAATGTGATGCTAAAATTCAGACTTTAGAACGGTTAAGATTTAACCCAATAAGGTAGAGACTCTCTCATGAAGAGAGATCTGCCTCGAGCCTTAGAAAAGACCAACAAATAAAAATCTGACTGAGAAAAAAAACAATCAAACAACAATGTAGCTTACCTTAGGTAGAGTGCACTGGGGGTGATGCGTCTTCCCCTTGCACAACCAGTCCCTTACTCAGACTCTCGCAGACCATAGGTTTCTAGTGACCATAATACTAGGTGGCGACTTCTAAACATTAATCATAATTTTATGATTAAATCCGAAAACCTTCATAACATACTAACACCTCACACCAGGAGGCACGAGAAAGAGCCTCTGCCATCGCCAGACGACGTCACGCCCCCCGCAACAAATAACATGTTTTTAGTAGATTTTTATCTTAGAGTTTTGGTTTTGAATTGAAACCCATTTTGACAAAATCATGGTTTTTAAATGATAATCAAAGTGCATGAATGCTAGATTATTGATCCTTGCATGATTTCCAACATGTTTGTGTCATTTATTTGTCCATATTTGATTTGATTTGAAATCCACGTTGTTGGGTTCATATTGAATGTTCTTTGGTGTTATTCATGTGCTTTCTTTTTATTGGTTTTGATTTGTTTGATAAAGATTTTTTGAGTTTTTTCTTAGTTTGATTCGTTTTAGATTCTGGTTTAGGTTTTGGTTTGTTTTTCGGGTCAAAACAGTGGACTTTGATTTGGTTTATGGTCGAACCAAAAGTTTCGGGTCTACTCGATCGGGTAAAAAAATAATTTAAAAATAATTTTTTTTTCTCGTTACATACGACTCAATCCTTACAAAAATTGCATTTTAAAAAGGAGAGAAAAAAATGATTTTAGCATTGTTTTAGAAAAAAAAAATGTTTTTTTTTTAGCATTTTAGAATTTATAATAAGTTTGTAAAATTTCTCAAGGATTTGACTAATATTTCAATAACCCTAAAAATTTAAATTCCTGAAAATTAAAGGTCAATATTTTGATATAAATGTTGGACCTATAAATAGATTGATATTTAAGTATCAAGAGTTGACTATAAAATTTTCAGAATTATTTTGGATATTTATCAATTTTAATTGAGATTATTTTTCACCAAAATTTACAAGTTGTGGAAAACACTTTTGTCTCTCAGGATAGGTTAACCCTATAAGAGCACCTGCATTGATTTTTTCTATAAGAATTTACCTAGGTATACGAGCCCATAATAAATTCGAAATGCAAGATTTATTTATGAGCATAAATCTTTGTTTTGAACCATAATCAGACCACTGGTTAGGAACCCATCAACACCTTTAAACCACATCCAGACCACACAATGCAACATACCTCAGGTAAAGGGCGTTGGGGGTGTTAATACCTTCTTTTATCATAACCAGTCCACTCAGGTCTCCTAGTGACCCTGAACTATGCAACTCGATGATGACTTTTGACATCTTGCAACGCCGCACGCGCTTCGTGTGACACTTTAGTCTATGACCTCACAAAAATGGTGATGCATATTTGTTTCAGTTTTAAATTTGGACCCTAAATCTTTAATTATTTTAAACTAATAACATTTAATTTTATCTAGCCAAACCAAGCATCAACCAAGCACTAAATTTTTTTTATTGATGTCACAAGATCCCTGTATATAAGCAATTGAAACAAACCATTGAGTTCAATCCCAGATAACCTTAGTGTGAAACAATCAAACTGAATAAAAAAAGTCTAGTGATAAAAAAATGACTAAATAGTTCCCCTGCCTATTTAATTTTGTTCCTGATGTTAGCTAAAAACAGGGACTAAATATTTGTTTAAGTTTCAAATTTAGTCTCAAAAGCTTTAATTATTCTAGGTCAATAAAATTAAATGTAATCTTGCAAAACCGAACATTAACCTAGATTATTGAACATTAATTTTACCCACTCTAGGAGGTATGTTTCCAACCACCATACAAACTTGTTTGTTATTGTTTAAATAATTGGCATTGACCTTGTTATCGGGTTTAATGTCTACAATAAGCCACCTTATTGCACTTTAAGGATTGGAGTTTAGTATGGGATGTAACAGCCTAGCCCAACATGTTGTATATTGTCCGCTTTAGGTCTTACCGCCCTCACGGTTTTGTTCCTGGTGACGCGAGCTCGCTTCTAAGCCTGATACCCCAAAACGCGTACAACATGTTAGCAACCAACACTACTAATAAGGCTAGCTACCAAACCCTCACTCGCTGATATGGGATATTACATGGGCTCCTTATTAAGAATTCTTAGGTTTCTCCACTTCTATATATATTAGACCACAACTCTAAACGAAAGGTTGTTTATTAACCATGAGATTAAATTTACACTAAAAAACTTAACCTATCACTAAGCTTGATGAGAGCCTTTCATACCTTATAAGCAATGTGGTAGTTTCTTAAAAAATGAATATCAGACTCTATTTTTTATGGGCAGTTATGACAATAAGGATCTTTAGCCAATATTTAATGTATTTGGGATTCATTCATCAACATACTTTTATGGGAGACAATCCATAGAAATGCATTGATTCTCTTTGGTTTATTCCATTTCCAAATTAATTTCTAATATAACATTGTGGATTCAATATCCCTACCTGGTTATTACAAGCAAACCTAATAGAAAACATACCACTATAACAGTTACGCTAGAAGACTGAATCACCCTTCATCGTACTAGAAGAGAAAGGTAGTTTGCCATAACCATTACACCACCTGCATGAGAAGTAAATGAGCATAGACTTCCCACTTTCATAGTCTATTATTAGACACCATCTTCACAACAGTCACATTTAATATCACTTCTGGTATCTTTTGCAAGCATAGTGCATTAATGGCCTAAACATTTCCAACTAACTAGCCTTCCAAAACTAAATATGTGTTCCCCTATTAATAGACCAACCCATACCATCAAAAACTTGAGGATAAACTTTACATATTGCTTTTTATAATATGAAGTCTTTACCTTTAGCCTAAACCTAAGGGATATGATCCTACGACTTGATATGTTTTCCTCATAAGACACTCGTCTAAGTACTAGTGTTATCATATATAATACCCTCATTCTAATCTCATAATGAAGGCCTAGTAACCTCTATCTAGCTTAGACAATTGATAATGTGAACTATATCTTTGTGAAGTTCTCTTCTCATATAAATCTATAACATTTTTCTTAATCTTATAACATATGGATTTTGAAATAAGCAAAGACTACACATGATATAAAGGGACCATTGCAAGGATTGATTTACATAGTGTAATTAACCCCACTAAGGTTAAATTATTTGATTTCTAACAAGCCAACTTCTTATGCATGTTCTCAATAATGTAATTGTAGATTTGCTTATTAATCCGTCAGTGCAAGAAAAGAATCCTAAATACTTCTTAAGATCTTCAGTAATGGCAAAACCATTACTATGACTAATTGATTTTGCTAGTGTGAGTGACATATTCTTGGAGAAAAACATCTTAGTTTTACCAACACTCACCTTCTATCCCAAAACATCACATGATAAATTCAAATAGTGCACTCCTTATTTCAGATGGATCTCACTAGCTTCAACAAAGAGAAATATATCATCGCAAAACATGGATGAGATACCTAAGGTCCTTTCCTACTAACATTAAAAAGAATCCATAAACCTGTCTCAACCACCTTAAAAATAAGCTAGGATAGCATTTCTAGGCACGAAACAAAAATATTAGGGAGAGAGGATCACCTTGTTAAATACCATTCATAGGTGTGAAACTAAACAAAAAGCTACCATTCAAAAGAACAATGGGCGGTAGTCTTAATATAATGCATAACAAGTTTTATAAACCAAGGAGGGAAACCCGCATGCACTAGTGTGTCTCTAATGAAATCTCACCCTAATTGATCATCAGCCCATGACAAAGTTGCTCTGATATTTAGTGACTAACTTTGGCATAAAGATTTTAAGGTGATTCACTAAAAGCTTGGTTAGAATCTTAAAATTAACATCACATGGACCAATAGACAAAATTGGTGAAAAAACTCTGGTTTAAGAATCTTCGAGATAAAAGGAAACTCATGTATTAAAACCAAATAAGAATAACTGATTTTGGCCACTTTAGTTTTATGTGGCTAAGGACTTGAGGTCCATGAATAGAGTCCTTTTTACCAACCTATTTACTATCTTGGCCTTTTTTTTATGTTATAATTTCCTACCAAAATTGCCTTAATAGAAATATCATTATCTTTATTTCATGCCCCCTAAAGTCGGCCCAACACCAACAATCTCGTTATTTTCCTCCCTAATTAATTTAATTTTCATGTTCAAACCTTGTAACACGTTGAGCCAATAACCCTTCAGTAAATTAGTTTTTTTAGTCTTTTTCTTAGGCTTGACTATTATAGTATCTATACGAGATCTCTAACCAGAATCAAATGGCTTCCTTAACTCCATGATCAAAAAAATTTTGTTTAATTTTTTCCTCGTATTCTTCGCAATCATTCACTATCTATATGTTCCTGCCACCTCCGGTCTGATCACCATGTTAGTTGTCTACAACATATTGTTATTACTCATACCATTTACTTTAGATACACTTCAACATGATGTTGTATATAAAGGCATGATTTCTTCTTGTGATTATACTAACCATTATTAAAACACATTAGATGAAGGCCTTCATTTACTACATGACTAAACCCCATTCTCAATTTGAACTTCAATAATAAAGGCTTCATAAGGTCCGTTTCCACATAGATTCTAGCATGATTTCCATGAGAACCGAAAGAGGTTATCTTATCCAATATGTCTATAATTTTCTATAAAATTGTATTATTGTAATATTCCAGACAACCTTACCCATACAACGACCTTTTCAAATGTTACTTCGTAATGATTAAAATTTGGATGTCATTGCCTCACTGTGAGTTACTAGTCTGCCATCATCCATAAACCTAAAAAAAATATAATCACGGTCCTTAGGATTGGAGAGCTTAGCAAGGAAGAAATTGTTTCCCAAATCCACCAACCCTAAATCACCTTTAATCTTCCATAAAATATGGACCATTTTCATTAACTATGTATAACCAACCTTTCTTCCTATAATCTTGATAATTATGGTTCGACATCAAGGTTCCTTGATTCTTCATTTATCTTCAATGAATAATTTAATAAGTGCACATTCATCCTCACCAAAATCCTTTCATCATCCTTCAAAATATAATCTTCTCCTGACAATCTTCAACCATCTTCTTATCAAATAGAAAGCCACTATAAGAGGATCCTTGTAACTGAAACCATATTGGTTACTTTTGACTTTTTCAACAAATCTAAACTTATTTCCTCCACTACAAGTTGTTTTCTTGAATCTAATTTAACTTTTTTATTCGAACGCGATAACAATTCAACTTCCTCGGATGAGATCTCTATAAAGTCTATATGGGTCGTCATTCTTGCTATTAGAACAAAAAAAGTTTAGACAGTAGTTGATTAGGTTAAATCATAAGTTAGTGGATCAACCTAATGTTTTTTTACGCGTTTTAATCAAAGTTATCAAATTGAATTAGACTCATGACTTGATTTAAGACTTGAGTCACAAGTTGAGGTAGGTTAATTTGAGTCAATTCAAAACAATATTATTTCAAGGATTTTTAAAAAAATCTAAACAAGTTATTTTGATTTTTTAAAACAAGTTAAATAAATTTTTGATTGGGACAATCAGGTCGTAAGTTCATTTATAATGTTTAGGTTTTACTTACTCATCCATCATAAGTTTAATTTGAAACTTAGAGCGAGCCAAATTCTACATCAATAGGTCATCAAATTGACATGCCACACATGTAAGTTTAGGGCGTGTTTGTTTTCCGAAAAGTGGTTTCTGAGAAATCACTTTCCAAACTTTCCTGTGTTTGTTTGCCATTAGAAAAGTTGGTCAACGAAAAACACTTTTCAGTCAAAGAAAAATTTGGCTTGGTTTTCAGGAAAATGTTTTCCTTTTATTTTGGGTGGAAAACACTTTCCGGAAGTTGTGAAAAATTTAAAAATGTCATATTATTTGCTGATTTTATCAAATTTGATTTTTCAAACTTTTGATTGTTATATATATATATTGTTTTGAATATTTGTTTTTCAATTTCATCCCTTAGAATTTAATTTTTATATTAACTTTGGTCCTCATTTTTATAATTGTTATTTGTTTTTCTCTTATTATTTTTTAATTGAAATTTTTTATCTATCAAATTTGGTCCTCATTCTTTTGATTATTACTTATTTTATTTGAAATAATTTATGAAATGTTAATTATTATTATTATTTTAATTTCTTTATCTTTTAATTTTTATTTTTTAGATTTAAGCTCTATTATTTTGATTATTATTTATTTTATTTGAGATAATTTATGAAATTATATTTTTTTTCAATTTCATTCTTATTCAACTTTTTAATTTGTAAGATTTGTTCTTCATTATTTTAATAAACTTGAAAAAAAATAAAACATTAATAAGTTATTTTTCAGCTTATTTTCCATGACATAACCAAATACTGGAAAATGTTTTCCAACTTATTTTCCATGACACTACCAAACATCAAAAAATAATTTATTTTCCTGGAATTCACTTTTCAAAAGAAAACTACTTTCCAGTAAACAAACGAGGTTAGTCACATTAGATTTTAGGAGTGTTTGGAATAGTGATAGTGGTTACTTTTCAAATTGTTTTTTACTTGAAATTATATTAAAATAATATATTTTTTATTTTTTTATATTAATATATTAAAATAATATCAAAATATCAAAAAATTATTTAAAATTTTTTTTTTAATTTTTAAACCCCAATTAAAATGATATCCCTCACAAAATCTTAATAAAAAAACCAAATCAAAATAAAATCTGAGTCCGTTATTAATTACGGCTGATCATTACCCATCAGCCAGTCAACTTTTATAACTATTAAAAAAAAAAACCCCTTAAGAATTAAGAACTCGCAAATCTGAGAACCCTCCTTGCATTACAATACAACACTGTCTCTCTTTCTATAACGGGAAAAATCAGAGCAACCCGAGCGAATTCATCCGTCCTTGAGAAAAAGA
>Ga0325402_1003480_pt1 | contig 14220 bp, 6 predicted proteins | sample PopdelMetagenome_22_FD_207212 | JGI IMG/M metagenome (GOLD analysis project Ga0325402, IMG submission 207212) | Populus deltoides microbial communities from Bellville, Georgia, United States - Xylem-PdKOR-R3 | ecosystem: Host-associated > Plants > Phyllosphere > Stem > Wood/Secondary xylem... | reverse complement strand
ATTTTGTTTTTCATTAAAACAAGCCTTTTTGGCTTTTATTTGATATTCAATGCATATTTTTCCATGGACAAAAGTCATAGTTAGCTTCTTGTCTCATCCATTTGCCTTCTTACATAGAGAGAAGGATTTATATCTTAGCTACAATAGCATTACGTAGTAGTTAGTTATTATCTTGAAATATAAAAAATAAATATAGAAAAAATTACCTTTTATTTTTAAAAAATATAAATTTATTTCAAAATTATTTTAGAAATAGATTTATTTTATATATGTATATTTATTTCATTAACTAAATATGTTCGTATTCTTTTTATATGTATATTTTACTAAAGCAACACAACTTCCATAAACAATATATGATTCAAGACATGAAGAGTTCCTTTTTTTTTTGTATTTTAAAAATATTTTATTAAAAAATTATATTTTTTTATTTCAAATTAATTATTTTTTGTGTTTTTTTATCGTTTTGTTGAGCAGATATGAAAAATAATTTTAAAAAATAAAAAAATATTATTTAATGTATTATCAAACAAAAAACACTTTAAAAAATATATATTACCACACTTCTAAACTAAAAAAAGAAAAAAAAAAAACCCTTGTTTTGGTTTGTTTGAATTCCCAAATGCATCTCAAACAAAAGCAATTGCATATTATTCCAGGGGGAGCCAGAAACATTTCCCTCGTCTGCACAGATTATGGTTGCTCGTACCATTTTTCTTGGTTTTGATTTTTGAAATCATTTTCTTAGCCAATATTTTTTAATTTTTAAAAAATATTTTCGAAATATATATAAACAGGTTCCTAACAGGAGTGTATATTTCTGTAGTACTCTCTGCTGCGCATACGATGAGATGACTGGATGTCCTTTCATGTTCAGGAATATGCTGGCAACTGGCAAGTTAACCTATACGGGCCGGGATCGGGCCTGACACAAGTTAACCGGGCCTGTTATGGGCCCGCTTTATATCTAGACCTTCTAAGATGTTACCTTTTTTTAAAAAAAAAAACCAATCAAAATTCGAAAAATATAAATTACGAAATATATTATATATGTGAAGATAATAAAGTTTAAGAAAAGATTGCGTCACGTTAAAATTATTTCACCCTCGGAACGAGGTTGAACCTATATTTTATTAAATTTTTTATATAAAAATTAAATTAATATTTTTAGTATTTTTAGATTTTTTTAATATACTGATATAAAAAATAAATTTTAAAAAATAATAATAAAATATTATTTTAATATATTTTCAAGTAAAAATTATTTTAAAAAACAATCTCTACTATATTCTTAAATATCCTCATTATCTTAACAAAAAATATTAATTTCTTTTTCAGTAGCTAAGTGATTTCCAAAGTTATGATATCATCTAATGTCAACCCAAAGTTAATAATAGTGTGTTATTTAATTAATGAAACATAGCATCCCTGTGGAGAGGGAGGAAATAAGAATAATAGCCAGATTATATTTATCAACGAGAGATTTCTCTTCTTTTTGTACATGTTCCGTAAAACATCATCTTGTCAAAACAGCGTAGAGAAACAATGAGCATTTAAAAATGTAAAAGAAAATCTAATTTAGACCCGTCATCTAATAAAACAAAAAATTCAAATTAATACAGTAAGAATTTGGGATTAAAGGGTTTATTCCTCCTGTGATCTCAAGTTTGAGCCATGTGGTTGTTAATATAATTGCCACTGGAGACTTATATGGTCATTAACTTCAGCGCCCGTAGAATTAGTCAAGATATGCGCAAGCTGACCTGCACACTGTAAGAATAAATAAATAAATACTTTTAACATTAATAAAAATAAATAAATGAATAAATTCAAATTACAAATCATTCTCATAGTAAGATATAACACAAATTCACAAATTGCTTATTTAGACACTGTCACGCCTCCAAAATTAGGTTGAGATAATTCCAGATAATATAAAACTTTACATAGTTCATCAAAAACCATAAATGCTAAACCAAAAATCTTAAATATATACATTTCATAAATAACCACTTAACAACATTAAGTCTTAGACATAATAAAAATCATACTAAAAAGAAAGTACAAAAAATCTTATTACAAATCCTCAAAATTATAAATAACAAATGTCTAATAACAAATCGAACAATGTTTTTCATTAATAAGAAATTCTTCAACTCAACTAAATATTTAAACTTGTAATATAAACTTCATAGTTTGAAATTCACTATCGCTTTACCTATCAAGAGAGGGAAAATAAAGGGGAGGAGGGTAGGCTAACCACAACTTAGCAAGTAAAGCTCTACATACATTACCAGACCAAGCACAAGTTTATATATATATATATATATATATATATATATATATATATATATATATATATATATATATATATATATATATATATATATATATTGCATTGCAAATAATAAAACAACTTAAAATAATTAAAAAAAATATTATTATCTCATAGTTCATAAAAAATGCCATAAAACAAGTCATTAATACATGTTTTTACTTCGCATTCAATTTCATAAACATAACTTTACTCTCAGATCAAATTGCTATGGCCATATTATACCTATTACCAGGTCGTTAGTCAGCTATTTGTGATCAACTACCATAAATTATTGGCAGGTCCATTTCCAATTATTATACCCTATTGGTGAGCCATTAGAACTAGTTCTAGTGTCAATAACCCCACTCACCATAAATCATTACTTAATTCATAGACACTTAAGAGCCATTATGACATTTCAAAAACCTTTCTTTCATAAATCACTTTATAAATCATTCTTACAAAAATTGCATTCACATATAAGCAAATCAATATGAACATAACAAGTGCTTAATTATTTTTTTAAATAATGTAATACATATAGTAGAGAAAAAATACACAATAAAAAAATATATTTATTCTGTTTTAAAAATAATAGAGTCCTCCCTTGCTTAAACAACTAAAATTTAAAATCTCAGCTCAAACAACCTATTCACGAGCATATAACTCATTAAAGTCCCTCCAACACTTAAGTATGATAATCTATCACCTACTAAACTAATCATGATTCCTTTTAGAAAATTCAGAATTCCATTATATGTTTTTAAGTTGTAAACTAGACTCAATTATCTTCCCATCAATATATTATTTACTTAGTAATTCTTTTTATCTAATTTATAATAAGCTCCAAAATTATTTTTAGGCGTTGCTGCTAGATAGCTAGTGCATCCTTTACTATTTTTACCATAACTTTCTCTACAAAAATCAGATTAATACATTGTTTATGGTGTTAGAAACTAGACAAAATAAGCTTTTTATATATATAAAACTTGGGGTAAAAAATATATTTATTCAATACAGTTTTTGAGTTGAGTAGTAGTCTCTGTTAAATACCTAAACTAACAACTTCTCACTTTTATACCTAATTGTTAATCTAATACTTTTAGACCATTAAACATCCATTAAACACTCTTAATCCATTTTAAAATATCATATAATCTTTCACATTCATTATATTTTATAATTCATACAAATACCATTTAAATCTCCTTAACTCTATAAACCTTTCATATAAAAAAAAACCTTAATCAATTCAAAACCTTTTCTAAATAAAAAGGATTCATATTTATTACCTTGCGACCAGTAAAATAGAATGGAACTTCAATCCTTCAAGGTTAATTTTTCTCACTCCTCTTCTTTACACCTATTAAAGAACAAGACTTTTAAGATTTGTTTTCTTTGAACTATTATGAAGTTTATATAACTAGGGTAAATAACTCTAGGGTTTTCATATTTTCTTTTATATGGATATAAGACTACATGGGCTCCTTTTTCTTTCTTTTTTACTAAGTCCAAAATAATATTATATGTAAATTTAGTCCTTATAATACTCTAGCCTAAAATATTTAGATTAGGGTATTATAGACGCAACTTGTAATTTTTGGCATCTCGGGTTACTTATGTTTTCTTGTAATGACAAATAAAATTACTAACATAAAACTTTATAGTTGCATTAAAACAATACTTAATGATATCTAATAGTTCATTATATATGTAGATAATTGAATTGGAAACTCTCCTTTTCTTATTCTAAAAAAAATAGCAAATATTTTGAAATTCCTCAAATTTCAATTTCTTTACTTATATTAAATGAGCACAAAATCGACATACTTTATATATATCACCAATAATGAATGATGAAGATTAATTGTGGAGTTAATCACCATAATTTTACATAAAGCTTCAACTATTAAATTTTAGTTTTAGTTATACTACTACCAGAAAATCGATAAATATAAACGAATATACCGAGAGAATATTTTCGTTAGTAAATTACCAACAGAAATATTCCCTCGGTATTTACTGAGGGAATTACAATGAATTTTTTTTTTTAAAACAAAGCAAAAAAAATGATGACGTGCCATTTTTACCTATGAATTAACGTCGGTAAGTCCGTCGATAATTCCGTCAGTAAAATCGTTGGTAAACTGTCAACACTATTAATCATGTTAATTACAAAGGGAATCACCGACGGAACATTCCGTCAGTATTTTACAGAGAGCTCTGGAACTATTCACTTTCCCATTGTACTATTAATTATTGTTCTTTACAGACAAAATCACCGACGGATTGAAAAGTCATCGGTGTTATTTGGCAATTTTTTGAAAAAATTAAATTAAATAAAAATTTTAAATTAAATATTACAGACGGAATCACCGACGGATTGAAAAGTCGTCGATGATATTTGGCGGTTTCTGAAAATTTTTGATTAAATTCAAAATTTAAATTAAATATTACAAATGGAATCACCGACGGAATAATTAAAAATATTAATATTTAATTATCTGTCGGTAAAAGGCTCCAATAAAAAGCCTAGAATCCCTAATTTCACTACAGACCAGTCTCCTTTCTTCTTCTTCTCTTCTCTTCTCAACTCCTTTTTTTCTTCTCAATGCTCAGGTATGTCTTCTTCTTCTTCTTTTTCCTCTCTTCTCTCCTCAACTCCTTCTCTTCTCCTCCATGCTCAGGTATGTCTTCTTCTCATTTCTTATTTTTTCTTCTTAGTTTTTTTTAATTGGTATACTTTATGAATTTGTTTTTTTTTTTCTCTTCTTAGCTTCACTTACAACTACATTAAGATAAAGAAAAAAATTCTTCTTTTTTCGTGTTTTTTTCACTATGTTTGTTTTTTATTTATTTTTAATTGTTTTTCTTCTTAATAATTGTATGAATGTTGTTGTAGGATTTTTTGTATATGAGATCAATTTTTAGTTGATTTATTTATAGTATTTTTAAATTTTTTTCATATGAATTTTTTCAGTTGAATTTTTTTGAGTTGATTTTCTTCTTCTTTTTTCCAAGCATTTTGAGTATTATAGAGTGTTGATTAATATTAATTTAATTATTTTATATTTTTTTAAAATATATTTTTTATAAATATTTTTAAATAATTACCGACGGAATTACATACAGTTTGTTTATGAGGGAATTACCAACGGAATGAAATTTTTTTTTGCTCGCTTTTTCCATTAGTAAATCCATCAATAATAATATTTTTTTTATTACAAACGGACTTATCGATGAACAAAAAATTACCGACAAAAGATTTACCAACGGAGACTTTCCGTCTGTGATTTCGTTGGTAATTTTTTTACCAACGGAATGGTAGTGCAAATACCGACAAATCCTTAAGGATTGTAGTTGCACAAGTGATGAGCAACAAATCCTTAAGGATAAAGGATTCATCAGTGACAATAATAAAAGTTTTATTTTTTTAAAGTGTTTCGACATGTCAATACCCTTCTTTGTTTTAATTTAAGCATTGTTATTTTTATTATTAGTATACATGCTAAGACTTTGATCTTATATATATTACAAGTTTGAATACATGCTTAGTATGCATATTAGTATTTTTTTTATTATATTTATGTTTAAAGCATATCTATCTTGAATTTTATTTTACATATTTATAGATTTAAAATTATATACACTCTAGGTTTACCTTGAACAATCTTTTATATTTTATATATTTTTATTATAATAAACTAAATATCATCACTAGCTATTCTAATAAAATATCATACACCGCTTGCACTTTTTCATTTTGATCATGCACCGCTTGCACTTTTTTCTTAGCATCATTTGACATTTTAGATCATTGATGAACCAAGAATCTTTGAAATCTGATGATTAAAATTAGAATTTGATGTATGTATGTATGTATGTATGTATGTATGTATGTATGTATGTATGTATGTATCGTTTGTCTCCATCTTTTTGAAGGTCTTTTAAACTTTGTATCTTTTTTTATTTATATCATAATTAATTTTTCATATCCATCTCTATGGAATGCAGATTTATATTAAAGATCTTTATGTTTTCTTATGATCATTTTCATTGAGTGTATAGTTATGAAAGCCCAAAAAATAGTAATAATAAATATAATAATATAATTAATTAGGTTTCTTATTGTATGCTTTTTTTTAAATATTAATTATGGGTATTAAAAGTAATAGTGGGTACATTAATAATTATATAATAATTTAAAGAAAATAAAACCCTATAGTAACTTATGTTTTATGTTATCAAATGATCAAAACCTACATCAAAAAAGATACGAAGAGAAAGATCAAGGACTAGATTTGATCTATAACCAAAATCTTTTTTTTTTGTTATCAATTCAAGATTTATGTTCTCTATCCTTACCTTTTAATTAAGTTTTTGCATGGATATTAGAGTTATTGATAATGGTTTACATTTAATAATTTATTTAGATTTGTTTTTTTAAATGATGTTAGGGTTGTATGAGTTGTTTTTAGACCAGTAAGGTTACTTAGGTTATATCAAGTAAACACTTATTTGATTTAATTTTTTTCTATTATAAAAAGTAATATTAATAATATTTGAATATTTTTTTATATATTTTAAAAAAACTAACTTGACTAGAAACTAATCACCACACATTACAAATATTATAATCGTGAAAGGTCATTATATGACAGCCAGATGGCTGGCAAGGTTAGAAAACGTTAGGGCAAACATCCAAGAGATGCTTACAAATTCATTTCCGTTAAAAAATAATTATTTTTTCAGTACTTCAAAAAATAAAAAATAGATTAAAAATAACCGTGATGGACACGCAATCGCTTACGCAGGTTTAGATAGCTTGTTTCCCAAAACAATCCCTGGAACGTGGTCCATTAACCACCACCAACCCCAATCACACACGTCACTCACCCACATACAGACACACACGAGCCAATTGCAAGAGAGAAAAGGCTGTAATTTTTTATTTTTTTTAATAAAAAATAACATATAAAAATAGGTCTTGGAAGACGATACTCTTGTGATCTCCTTGATAATATTCAATATTATCATACCAAGGCGAGACTCTCGTGAACAGTCCATGCTTTTAATATATTCCAAAAATAAAGCTTTCACAGTTTTGAAGGGAGGATCTTGGGTGTGAGATATATTATTTTTTAAAATATTTTTTATTTTAAAATATTTTAAAATAATATTTTTATTTTTTTTAAAATTATTTTTAACACCAGCACATTAAAATAATTTAAAAACATTAAAAACATATTAATTTAAAACAAGAAAAAATAAAAAAATAGTTTTTTTTAAAAGTGCTTCCGAAATACATTGTCAAACACTTTCTAATAGTAGTTATGATTTTAGAAATACACTAAAATAATATATATATATATATTATTTTTTTAAAATTATTTTTTATATCAGTACATTAAAACAATTTGAAAACATTAAAAAATAAATTTTAAACAAAAATAAATTTAAAAATTAAAAAAAACACTATTTCTCCCCATTCCTAAACACAACATTTCCATGATTCATGATAATCCAATCCTTATCTTTAATATTAATATTATATGAGCTCTTTAGTCATTAAATAAATAATAAAATGAAAGAATTTATCTTTTGATAATAAAAAATTACATTGTTTAGTTATTTACTAGTTTTTTTTTTATCTATACTATGTCGTGAGTTGAATTATTTTTTTTAACATTAAAAAATATAAATATGTTAAGAAGTTAAAATTTTGATGCATACCGGTCAAAACATTTTTAAAATACTTAAATAGTGACATATTGGATGAAATATGTTTTGTTAAAAAATATTGAGACGACGAAACATTAAATCGACCTGTACCAACCATGATTAACATGCAAAATCCGAGATTTAGGGTATAAAATCGTGATAAAACCATGAAACTCATATCAAAACAAATTAGGAAGCTCAATTATCAAAAGTGAAAAAAAATTAAATTTAAAAAAAGGACCCAAAAAAAGTAACTCGAGTAAACCTATATCGGTGGTTGACGCAACACCACGGGCCAGGTCAAATTTCATTTAATGTAAGAATAAAAAAGTTCAAGCAATGCTAGGCTTTCTAAATAAGTAAGAAAAATTCAAGACTCAAATCATTGAGTCATATGGGTTTAACAATCATATATATAAAAAGAAAACTCTTATTTAATAATATGAAAAACCAAGTAAACTCAGACGAATCTCCAAAACAAGTTTGGTTAATTTAATCATATATATATAAAAAAGAAAACCCTTATTTAATAATATGAAAAACCAAGTAAACTCAGACGAATCTCCAAAACCTAGGTTAATCTTTTAAAATCGCAAACTGTAAAATCTTAGACCCAAGCTCAATCAAGAAGCCCAATTTTCAACAAATTTAATATTGAATGATAAAATAAAAATAAAAATAAAAATCAATCTAAAAAACATGTCACATAAAAAATAGCAATAAAAAAAATGAGATCAAACTTGATGGAAAAAAAATAGAGGATGAAATTGTAAAAGAAAAATCAATTTTAGAAATCATCTCAAATAAAAAAAATATTAATCAAAATAATGAGGACCAAATTCGAGAGATGAAAAAAATTGGATAATGAAAACAAAAATAATTTCCAATTTGAAATAATTTTCTCAAATAAAAAGATTGCCATTAAAAGAACAAAAACCAAATCTGAAGGGAAAAAAAGTGAAGGGATGTTGTGAAAAGACCTAGCATGAAAAAAAGGAAAACAAAAATCAAGTCGGCGCTAAACCGGATGGAATCACCATGCACACACCACTCAGGGAGGTTAGCCCTACCAAGATGAAAAAAAAAAACACCAAGGAAAGCTATTTTTTACTGTTATAAGCTACCAGATGTACTACCTAATTATAAGGGAGATGGGGTTGCCCAAACCAAACCAATTATGGGTTTTAAGGTCGAACATTCTAAGATAAAAAAGAAGTCACAACTGATTCTAAATATAAATATGATACTTAACCTAATCATAACTATAATATTGAGTGTTTTAAGTGTTTAATAATTGGACATATAGCCTTTTAATATTTAAACAAGATAGTTATGATCTTAAAGGATCATGATAAGATTGAGACCAAAAGTGACAACACTGATTATGAGATGCCACCACTTGAGAATGTTAGCGAGGGGATGTAGAGTATTCAATTGAGGGAGAATTATAGTATAAATTAAAAGAAGTGATGCTTTTACCATGCATCACCTCACAAAACACTATTAATTTCAATAAGTATTTTTTTCTTTGGTTTTGTTTTTTTTCTTTCTAAATCTATATTTGTTTATCTCTAATTCCATACTTTAACATTTAGTTTATTGGATATTAAGCTTTATAATTTATTGTGGTATGCTTTATATGTGGTTAGCTCGGTCTTATAACCCGCATCACGGATTTGGCGAGTTAACACGGTTAACTCAAGTTTTTTTCATCTTTTTTGAATTCATATTTTCTTTAATTTCATCCTTCAACATTGTGTTGATTGAGACTTATACTTCATGATTTATTTTGGTTTGCTTTCTATGAGGTTATCTCGGTCTCATAACTCGGTTTGTGGGTTAACCCAGTTGACTCGAGTTTTTTCTGTCCTTTTATACTTGGTTTTTTTTTCAACTTCATCCTTCAACATGAAATTGATTATAAATTAGGCTTCATGATTTATTTTTCTTGCTTTTGATAAGGTTTTCACAGTCTTATAACCACAGTTATGTATTTTTTATGGTTAACCCGGGTAGACTCATGTTGTTTTATTGTGTCCTGTTTTTAGATTAAGATTTTTTAACTTTTTATCTTCAATAATTTTTTTTAGATTGAATTGAGTTTTATAATTTGTTTGGATTTTTTTTTCTATGGGGTTATCATAGTCAGGTCAAACCAGGTTGACTCATGTTAATTTTTTTTTTTTTACTTTCTATGAGGTTATCCTAATCTCATGACTCGTGTCACGAGTTTGGTAGGTTAATTCAGATCAAATATTTTTATTATTTTTGAATTAGTTTTTTTTCAATTTTATTCTTCAACATTAAGTTGATTAAGAATTGAGTTTTATAATTTGTTTTGATTTGTTTTATATGAGGTTATCATGGTCTCATGATCTAGATCAAAGATTTGATAGGTTAACCCAAGTTGTCTCGGATCAATTCAATATATGGTCATTTTAATATTATGTTTTAAAAAAGAAGTTGTCTTGAATTTTTATGAATCAAAATATGTTTTCATCAATCATTCGGGTTGCCTTAAGACCTATCAAGCCGATCAAATCACATTGAGTCAACCTCCACACGATTTAATTTTTTTACTAGAAAAATATTAGTAATACCTAGATATTTGTTTTTGTATGTTAAAAAAAATAAAATTGATCAAACTCACGACATATTGCAAGCCAATGATCCGTCATTGGTTATTTGGTGTGCACTAAATGTTTATATTAAGAAAGATGATTTAGAGTAGCAAATAGAGAATATCTTTTATATGAGATGTCCTATCAGTAACAAGATATGTAATATGATTATTGATAGTGAGACTTATGCTAATATTGCTAGTATTATACCTTTTAGAAAATTAAATTTGAACATCATGAAACATCATAAACCAAATAGGCTTTAATGGTTGAATGAATGTAGAGAAGTTAAGGTTAATAAATAGGTCTTGATGTCTTTTTGTTAATTAGAAAATATCATAATGAGGGTTTACGTGATGTGGTTCCTATACATGTAGGTCACTTGTTATTGGAGCATTCATGACAGTTCGATAGAAGAGTAATGCATGATATGTTTAAAAATAAATATTTTTTTGTAAAAGATGGAAAATCCATCACTTTTGTACCATTGACACCAAAGCAGGTCTATGAAGACTAATTAAAATTGAAAAAAAAAATAAGGACAAGGGTACTGAAAATGTCATGAGCTTTAAAGAGAGAGAAAAAATCAGATTTGCCCGAGAGAGAAAGGAATAGCGAGTTGGCCGAGAGTGGAGAGAAGAATAAAGAGAAGAAAACAAAGTAAAGAAAATTGAGTGTTGAGAGAAAAACAAAGAAGTATAAGAGCTTTTATACAAGAAATGATGTTGTTAAGAATGTTCTTTATGCTAACAATCCTATGCAAAATAGTGTTGTTGTTTCTTTGTTGAAGGATTAAGAGGATATATTGACCATAAATGATATACCTAGTGGTGATTGAGTTTGGATGCATATTAGAAAGAAAAGATTTCTAGCCCATAGGAGATCTAAGTTGCAGCCTAGAAGAGATGGTCCATTTAAAATTCTCGATGAATCAATGACAGTATACAAAGTGGATATTTCATGTGAGTATGGTGTTGGTGTTATTTTTAATGTTTCCAATCATTCTATATTTGATGTAGGTGATGACTCAAGGTCAAATTCTTTTAAGGAGGAGCGGAATGATATGAATCGATAAGCACTATAAAAGAATTCATTAGAGATGTTGATTGTGCGAATTACAAGGTCAAAGGCCAAGAAGATTAAAGAGGCTGGTTTGTGTTTAATTTTTTTTAATATATAGTTTTATTATAATAAGAATAATTTTCACTCTGATTGTTGGATTATGTTGAAATTTTACTAGTCAATTCTAGAGACCTTGTTTTATATAGGGCTAAAATTTTATAGCAATCGAAGTTCAAAAAAGTCTTGAGATAAAGACTAGAAGCTACTATACAAAAATTACATTATATTCTAGTTGACTCAGGATTATCTTTCCTTTAGATTCATGGATTTACCGTAAGGAAACTTTCTTATTCTATATGGATTCTTTATATGGGATGACATATAGGTAGCATATTAAGGAATTATCTAGCAAGTGGTTTTTTTATTTTGCAAAGAACCCTAATTGTACAAGGATTTTTAGTTGGTAGTTGGCAGCTTATGAGTAATTATTTTGCAAGGACTCCTCATTCTTCTTGAACAAAGAGTCGATAAAATTAGAGAATTAAATGGCAAGTTATCGTTATTTCACAAGGATATAATTAGGAAGCCTTAACCTATTCCAAAGTTGGCAAAAAAGTTTGGCAACCTTAGTTATTAATGGGTTTTATTATTTATTTTATAAACTTTGAGTTATTTTAATTGGGTTTTAATGTCAACCTATTAGTATATTAGGACATATTTTATTTTGTAAACTATAAATACCCTTTTGAAAAAAAGAATATGACATATTGAGTTATTATTGATTTTGCCATAATTTCATGTGCTTGTGTGAGGACTTCTCATACCTATTAGTACTTCATTGAACTAGTTTGAACTTAGTAAAGACCAACTGCCTTTGTGATGTTCTTTCTTATACCTTCAGTTCATGATTTTTTTTTTTATAGTTGTTGGGTTGAAGTCTTCATTTCAATAACTCGAGTGCCTTAGATTAGGTAATTACTGTGTCAAGTTTTTATCATCTTTAAATATAATTTTAGCTTTTTTAGATTGTTCTTTCTTGTATGTGGGTTCTAGAGTTATTACTTCTTAGGTTTGGATAAGTTATTCCTCTAAATCCCATAAAACCATGGTTAATGAGAACAATTTTTATAGAAAAAAAAGAGGAGCATAACGACTCTTCATCATAGAGGGCTTCCTTAACAAGGTTTTCCCCAACAACTCTCGAGCCAGTCTCTTCTAATATCAACACTAGGCATAGGCTACTCCTCAAGCAAGATTTCTCTCTTCTATATTTGATGCTTTTTTCTGATTAACTTGCTGCAAAATTGTGCTTACGTGGTTCATACCCTTAAGAGATGGGCAACTACCTCTAACTTCCAAGAATTACTTAAATGAGTTCTTCAATTGTCTGTCTTAGAGTATTGATTATTTCCTAGACCCAAGTCCACCTACATCAACCAAAAGATGAAACACATTCAAAACATGTACAAGATATAATTACAATTTAACATCCCAAAAGGAAAGAATCATACATATCTTAAAATCCTTTTTAAATAATGTCTTTTAATATAGTCTTAATGTAACTCTAAGTTATTATGTCACTATGACCTTAATAAAGACTTGTGGGGCTACTAATGAGCTTGACCTAAAATAAATCCTAAAACAAATAATGATGGGTTCAAGATTGACCCTTAAATCCTACCTATTCATAGTATAGTCTTAGGTTTAAAGTATCTAGGATCAAGTTAGTTCACCTCCGCCCACCACCCAAAATGGTTTAGGCTCGGAATAGCCTATTAATTTGAGTTTATGAGGGTTTGACGGTAGGCCGGGTTCCTCCAAAACCCAAATCCTTGCCACCTTACAAGTTTTGATTTGGCTTGCATAAGCCCACCACCAACTATGTAGTTCAGGGCCTTCACACCATGCAAATCTATATATATAAAGCTTATGAATCACTAGATACGTAACTAAATTTTAAGCTCATCAACTCTTATAAACATATAAAAGAAGAAAAAAAAAAGAGTTCACATCCCTTTCACCTCTCATTATTTCTTTCATCTTCCTCAAATGCACATACATACACATAGTTTTGAAACCCGACCTGGTCAAGTGATCGGGTCACAGGTCAGATGGGTTGACCCAAGTCAACAAAAAAAACACCCATAAAAAAACACATAACTAGTTACAATGCAATACTTACATAAACCAAATTTAAATTATAAACCAACAATATAAATTTAATTCAATATCCAAAACACAAACAAAATATAAATTCTAAAATATTTAAAACAAAACATCCAACCACATAAATTCTAAAATATTTAAAACAAAACATCTAATAACATAAATTCTAAATCAACAACAGTTTCACTTTTGTTGAATGAACACATTAAGTTCTTCTGTGTCCATAGGAGCAAAATTTGGATCAAATGTCGATGGAATTGAGCCAATCTCGTCAACACCTAATAAATCATCAGCATGCTCCTTTGAAACTTCATCGTCACAATCATCTTCAAT
>Ga0325402_1003479_pt1 | contig 14221 bp, 4 predicted proteins | sample PopdelMetagenome_22_FD_207212 | JGI IMG/M metagenome (GOLD analysis project Ga0325402, IMG submission 207212) | Populus deltoides microbial communities from Bellville, Georgia, United States - Xylem-PdKOR-R3 | ecosystem: Host-associated > Plants > Phyllosphere > Stem > Wood/Secondary xylem... | reverse complement strand
ATATAGTTGAAAATTTTCAGATATCTAGTTTATATCCTAACTTTAATAGAAGCAAAATTCCACCGGTAGCTCTAGATATGTTCCAAACAGTACACGAAGGTCTTGTTTAACATATTTGACAATATTAGTTTACTAACTTTGACCCTCTAAAATATTATGTTACCTATCTCCATTTGACTTGAAAATGTATCACAATATATTTTTATGTATCTAATATTTCCCTATAAAATTTCTGCTTTATCCAATATACGGTTTGAAAGATATGTTTAGTCTCACAAAACTAGTCAACAGACATTTTAAGGTCAATTTTAGACTTGACTTGGTTCATAACTTCATATCACAAATTTAGTAAACTCGTAAAATTAAACCGAGTTTACCAATTTTACCGATTTTGTACGAGTTAAGTCCGATTTTACTGGTTTCGAGTTTTTAGTCTGATGTAGCATGTTAGATACATGTTGACTCGTAAAATCATAAGATTTTAAGAGTTAACTCGCGATTTTAACAACCTTGATCCTAGTTATTAAATCTGGACCGGCCTGGCAGGTCGACTAGAGACTTGGTTGATCCAGTGGTTGGACCGGTCCGGGTAAGTCAAAAGACCGGCCAGTGTAAAAATCTTGCCAAACCCGGTCGATCCGGCTGGTCAACCTGGGACCCAGGCGAATCCGGACGGACCTATTTTTTTTCTTCAAATGTGGTTTTTCTCCTAGACCCTTTTTTTTATATTTTTTCAGTTGGTTATTAACACTTTTTTAAATTTATTATATAAATACTAGAATAATGTTTTATTTTTTCAATGTGGGATTTGAAACCTTTTAATAAATATACTCTATATTCCGAAGAAAAAAGTTATTTTTTCAATGTGGGATAAAAAAAATTTTGGTTTGAATACCCTAACTTAAAATCATAACATAGTATCTTTCAATGTGAGATTTGAAGGATTTAAAACTTTTTAGTATATATATTTTATATTCACAAAAAAAAAAGTTATTTTTTAAATGTGAGATTTAAAGCTTTTTAGTATATATAATTTATATTCACAAGAAAAAACTTATGTTTTTTTCAATATGGGATAAAAAAACTTTTTTGGTTTAAATACTTCAACTTAAAATGATAACATAATATTTTTTTAATGTGGAATAATTTTTTTTTAAAATATTCTTTTAAACTTCATTATTTACAATATGTATAACTTATATTCACATGAATTATTTTTTAATTTTTTCCTATGAAATATTAGAACTTCAAATATTTTTTTAATTTTTTCGAGTTGATTCGGGTTGACCCGTGTAACCCGCCATCTGGTCCCTTGGTTGGATCAACCCCGAATCAGGTTTAATAATTATGATTAATATAGATAAATTATTTTGTTAAAACAATATTATTTTAATATTTTTTTTAAAAAAATTAATTTGGTTACATCTCATTCAAGTTTGATTAATTCATTAGATTTCAAGTTAATTTATCACGTTACTCGAATTTAACAAGAAAAGTTAATGCATAAAATGATTTGAAATAAAACCTCATCCAAAACATACTTCAAGTTACCAAATTATTAAATTAATATATTAAGTCAGGTTTAATAATGATAATATTTATTAGGAATGTGTGTTTTTTTATTATTTACTTTTAAATATCTTGAAGAGAGAATAAAAAATGAAGTATATTAAAAAGTAATTAAGAAAAAACTAAAACTGCTCAGTGTTTTACTGTGTAAGTCCACAGTGAAATGCTGAGTAGTTTTTTTTATTTTTTTCCCATTTTTTTCTATTTTTATTTTTTTTCCTATTTTTTTCTGTTTTCATTTTTTTTTTTTTTATTTTTTTTGGTTTTCTATGTCTTTATGGGTTTTTTTTGCTTTTTTCTTTGTGTATTTTTCTTTTAATGAATTTTTTTTTGTTTAACTTAGTTTATTAATGTTAATTTTTTATTTAGTTATCAAATTTTCATAACACGGATCCTGAGTTTTGACGGGTTAACCTGATTTGAAGAGTTAACCCAAATTTTTTTCTTTTATTTTTAATTAATAACATATACTAAAACTGTTCAGTGTTTCACTGTGTAACCCACTGTGAAACGCTAAGCTGTTTTTTTTTGTTTTTAATTTTTTTTTCTGTTTTATTTATTTATTTATTTTTCTTTTTATGCCTTTATGGGTTTTTTTTTGCTTTTTTTCTTTGTGTGTTTTTTCTTTTAATGAATTTTTTTGTTTATTTTAGTTTGTTTATGTTAATTTTTTTTTAGTTATCAGACTTTCATGACACGGATCCCGGGTTTGACGAGTTAACCTAGATTTTTTTTTTGCTTTTTTTAAAGTTTGACGAGTTAACCTGAAATTTTTTTTTTTGCTTTTTTTCTTTTTAATTAATTTTTTTCCGTTTAGTTTAGTTTTTTAATGTTAAGTTTCTTTCTATTTAATTATCAGACTTTCATGTCACGTATCCCGGGCTTGACGGGTTAACCCATTAATTTTTTTCTATTTAGTTATCAAACTTTCATGACGCGAATCTCAGGTTTGACGGGATAATCTGATTTGAAGGGTTAACCCAGTTAATTCAGATTTTATTTCTTTTTCTTCATTAGTATTTTTCTTCTTGTTGGTTTTTTTTTCTTTGTTTTTTTAATTAATCTATTTAATTATCACACTTTTATGACACAAACTTGCAGCCAGACCCATATTCAAGACTCTTGGGTCCGGTGTTGTAGCCAGTCTCACTTAAACTTGAGTCATGTAAGTTTAATATTATTATTAATATTATAAATATTACTCTTGGGTCAAGCGTTGCAGCTAAACCAAAGGCTCTTGGGCATATCTTTGCAAAAAGACCCAACACTCTTAGATCTTAGGCTTTTTTGATATTTTTTATGCAAGAAAAAAAATTAACCTGTGGTGTGTGCCTTTGTTTTCTTTTTCTTTTTTCCTTTTTAAGCCTTTTACTGTGGATTGCACAATACAGTTCACAGTGAAAAAGCTGATACCTTTAATTTTTTTTGTCTTTTTTTTAATTCTTTTTTTAATTTAGTTTCTTAATATTAAATTTTTTCTATTTAATTATCAGACTTTTATGACATGGATCCCAGTTTCGACATTAATCTTTTTTTAATTTATTTTATTAATAATAAATCATTTTTCTATTTAATTATCACACTTTCATGACATGAATTCCAGGTTTGATGGGTTAACCTGGTTTGGCGGGTTAACCGGGTTAATTCAGATTTTTTTTCTTTTTCCTTATTAGTTTGGTTCTTCCGATTTCATCTTTTAATATTGTATGCAGTCCACAGTAAAAAAGCTAAAGACTTTAGTTTTTTTTTTTTGCTTTTTTTTTTATACCTTTCACTATGGACTGTACAGTGCAGTCTACAGTAAAAAGGTTGATGCTTTTTTTAATTAATTTTTTAATTTAGTTTGTTAATATTAAATTTTTTTCTATTTAGTTATCAGATTTTCATGACACGGATCTCAGGTTTGACGGGTTAAACCAGTTAATTTAGATTTTTTTTCTTTTTCTTCATTAGTTTTTTTCTTCTTATAAGTTTTTTTTTCATTTATTGTTTCTTTTTATTTAATTTAGTTCATCAGTATTAAATTTTTTTCTATTTAGTTATCGACTAATGCCTTTAGTTTTTCTTTTTGTTTTTTTGCTGTTTTTATGCCTTTAACTGTGGACTACACACTGTAGTCCATAGTGAAAAAGCTGATGTCTTTTTGTTTGTTTTTTTCCTTTTTAATTAATTTTTTTTCGTTTAATTTAGTTCGTTAATGTTCAATTTTTTTTCTATTTAGTTATCAAATTTTCATGACACGGATCCCGGGTTTGACGGGTTAGCCCAATTAATTTTGTGTTAACCCGTCAATTTTTTTTTTCTATTTAGTTATCAAACTTTCACGACATGAATTCAAGGTTTGACGGGTTAACCTGGTTTGAAGGGTTAATCCAGTTAATTCAGATTTTTTTTCTTTTTCTTCATTAATTTTTTTCTTCCTTTTAGTTTTTTTTCTTTTTAATTAATCTATTTAATTATCACACTTTTATGATATGACCTTACAGCCAGACCCATATCTAAGACTATTGGGTTTGGTATTGCAGTCAGACCTACTTAAACTTGAGTCATGCAAGTTTAATATTATTATTAATATTATAAATATTACTCTTGGGTCAGGAGTTGCAGCCACACCCAAGACTCTTGAGTGTAGTTTTGCAAAAAGACCTAATACTTTTAGATCTTAACTTTTTTTGATATTTTTTATGCAAAAACCATTGACCCGCGGTATCGCGCGGGTCATGTAACTAGTATAATAAGAATTTGGGTACAGAAAGTTAAGAAAAGTCACATGTCTTTCTTTTCTTTTCTTTTCTTTTTATATATTTGATATTTTGTTTATCTTCTTTCTGCAGTATTAATGTTAGTAGTTCATAAGTTTATATTACACAATGGTTCAAATTAGAAAAAAATATAAAAAAATGTTTAGATTGTAAAAAATTATTTTGTATTATTATTAAATTTAATTTAACATGTCAATATTAAAATATCTTAATTTGACTCCTTAACTATGCAAGAGTTATTTTAATATGACTCGATCAACTTGGTAGGTTTAAAGACAACTCAGATAACCAGAAAAAAACATGGTTTGCCTTTTAATAAAAATCAAGATGATTTTTTTTTAATATTGAGACGATGATATATTGGATCGACTAGGATTTCACCGCTTAACCTGTCAAACCCGTGATTCAAGTCATGGACTCCATTGGATTTAGTAACTTTTTTTTTTGTTTTAAATATACTATTTTTTACTTGATTATACTATCACAAACATAAATCATAAAATCAAGCACAAGTCAAGTACAAACCAAATATCAAGATGTTTGTTTGAAGTTATGATAATTTTATAAAAAGCAAACCAAAAGATTTATAAAGATAAATTTAAAATTAAGCAAATATTGAAGGATTAAGTTTATAAAAGAAAAAAAAAATCCACCTATTTTGCATCCCAAGGTTTTAGTGCATAGTATAATAATTAGTAGTCGCCGCAAGCTAGATTTTTTTTCCAACAAAAAAAATTAAACATGCAGGCTTTTTGTATGTATTTTTTTATGTAAAAAATCTTTAAGTGTATATTAAAAAGCTTATGCACGCATCTAATTAAATAATTAAAGAACCATTTGTGGCAATAAATAAATAAAAATCATCAATGATAACTAAAGACGTAACTAAAAAAATCAAAAGATGAATGTAGATTAAGATATGTGATCTCGCAATACAGGCTATTTATCCGACTGTGTTCAATGATTTTGATTATTAAAATTAATTTTTTATATAATCAAATGATAGTAGAAATAAACACATATATGAAATTGATTAAATAAAATCAAAGAGAAAAGCATATCATGCAAGGTTACACTTATTAGAAATACTATCCAAAAATAAATATTTTTTTATTTTTAAAAATAAATTTCATTTATGTAAAACATAAAAAAAAAGAATTATATATGAATTGGAATAATCTCTTCAAAAATTAAATACATAAAAAATAATTAAAAAACAAACACTATTTAAAAAAGGTTAAACCAAAAGATAAAAAATAATTAGAGAGAAAGGGTATTAATTTAAATACAAGTTAAAAACTATTTAAGAAAATACATATAAAAAAATCAATTTAAAAAAATAGAAAAAAAAGGTCAAGCATTGTTAGGTCTAGCTAGCCAGGTGCATGTAGCCCATTTAGAAAGCACTCGAACAAGGGCTCTTATTTGATTTTAATGTTAATGGTGTTATCTGTCCCAAATCTTTTTGTAAAGAAATCTAGAATACATGTTGTTTGTTTTTCCCTAGGTTTCGACCATTATGGTTGTAAAACCCCAGTTAAAGTTTTTTGAAATATTAAAATTTTAACTTGGAGATAAAATAAGTTAAATTAAATTAAGGATATTGAATTATATGACAATGGATAAGATTTAAAAAATAATAAAAAAGAGAATATAGCACTAATTGTTAGGAAAAAAAGTGGAGATAAAATGAAATAATTTATAAGCAATACAGGGTCAATATGTAAATATCAATAGATTGATCTATAAATTCTACACTAAGGTTCATGTGAGGATTTGGGGGGAAATGAGAAATTTACTTTGTTTGATGTGATTTGGACAGAAATGGATGAAAGCAACATGGAAAAATGAATAAATGAAGAAGCAATCCTAATGTTGTTGAAGGTGGTGATGTCGACCATAAAAAGAAAAAATTGAAAAAAAAATTAAAACAAGGCATGAATGTTGTTTGTTTGTATTTAGTATAGCATGTGTTGAAATGTGAATAATGAATAGAGAAGAAATAGAAATCTTATGTTTAATTTGTAATGGAAAGATTGATTATGCTTTGTTTGATGTAATTTGGACGGAAATTAATGAAAGCAATTTAAAACAATGAACAAATGAAGAAACAATCATAGTGTTGTTAAAGGTGGTGGTGTTAGCCATAAAAGGAAAAAATTGAAAAAAAAAATTAAAACAACATATGAATGTTGTTTGTTTGTACTTATTGTAGCATATATTGAAATATGGAAATGAATTGAGAAGAAATAGATATCTTGTGTTTAATTTGTAATGGAAAGATTAATTATGTTTTGAATTATGAACATTGTAATCTTACAGGGATTATGAAATTTTTATGTAATGTTAAAGTATTATTGATGAGGGAATGTTAATGAAAGTGAAGGTGTTTTTGGTGAGAAAGTTTTGGTTATTTCAAGTAGGATACGAGAAAAAATAATTGATTATTTGGGTGTTATGTCTAATGATATTATAAAATATGTTGAGGAGAAATATTTGTTTTAAATGATGAGAAAAAAAATAAAAATACTTTGTTGCATATTAAAAGCAAAAATTAGAAATCTAGACAATTTTATCACCTAACTTTCAGTTGAGTTTAGACTTAAAAATAACACAAAATAGAATAAGTTTCTTTATAAAGTTATAGTTATAGATGTTAGCTTTCTAACAAGATTGGCCTTAGTTAATTTGGAGTTATAAAACTCTAAATAGGGGTTAGAAATTGAGAGAGGGTTAGATTAAATCTTTTTGGACAATTTTTAAATGTTGCAATAATAAGTAATTTTGGATGTGTTAATGGCATAAATGAGTTTTCTTCCCTTCCATAAAGATGTAATCCTGTATCTTAGCTTTAAAAATAAATAAACTACATATAAAATCAAATTCTATAACTTTAGATATAGTACACATATTGACCAACATTCTTGAGCGATCAAGTTAAGTTAAGTTGGCTAGAAATAGCCAACTTTAAAATTTATTTAGAACTACTCTTAATGTAAGATTTAAATGATGGAAATTATAAGAATGAAATTGTCAATATGGGTTAAATTGTTAATGATGATTAGCTGAAGTAATATGGAATCATGTTGTTTGAGTGGGGCAGCACTGAACTAATATATGAGACTAGATAACATAAAGATTTGATGATGGAAAGATCCCATGGTTGCTTTTATTAAACAATATAAGTACAACATGAATATTGTTAATAGAACCAGCTTGTCCCATCTAGAAAAAAAGAATAAATAAATTATAAAAGAGTATGCTCAAAGGTGGAGGGATCTGGTTGCACAAGTACATCCTCCACTTTTAGATAAAGAGATGGTTACCTTATTTGTAAATACGTTCATGGCATCGTACTGCGAGCATATGATGGGTAGTTCAGCAAAACAATTCATTAATGTTATAGCAATAGCCAAGTGTATAGAGCAAGAGATAAGGAGTGGTAAAATATTCATACCCACTGAAAAAAAAGGCTTTAAAGAGAACAAGAAGGATATCAATCATATCGAAGGTGCCTACAAAAGTAAGAAAAACTAATCCGAAAACTATAACATCTCATCCCCTTCATCTCAAATTGCTAACATCAACTTTAACTCTCCATTTTCTGCCAAAAAATCCAGGACTCAAGATATGTTAATTTCCCCTCATAATTTTCTAATTGATTTTCTATCTTAATGTCTCACCACTTTATTTTTCACTTTCAACATAAACATAAATTTTTAATTTTCATAAATCTTAATTTAACCCATTTTTTTCGAGTTAAATTTATTATCTTATTTTTAGTCTCGGGATTTTACAAATGATAAAGAAAATCTAAGATACTTCTAAAGCTAACCAAAAAGAAAAGGTGTCAACAAGAAAAATGACAACGAAGTACATCAGGTAAAAACCAATCATTTTCAATCCAGAGGTCATTAGAATAAGTAATGGAGGTCTAATTAGCAAGTCAATACTACTAGTACCAATTTTCATCCATTTACTTTAACACTAGCCAGTGTTACAACTATCCTTAAACTAAACATGTATTTAAAATTTTTTATTTACCAACCAAATAATTTCCCACAAAATCAGCCATTCTTTAACCAATCAACATTAAACCATATTTTTAAAACCTGATATGTCGACCCGGGACTCGACTGACCTAGGTTAGAACCAGGTAGGGTTTAAGAAAAAATAAGAGAAGTCAAAAACCTGGGTGACCCAACAGGTTGACCCAGTGACCCGATTAAAAACTCGGTTGCAACCCGTTGACTATTTATTTTATTTTAACCAAAACAACATCATTTTAATTTATAAAAAATTAGGGTTGACCTGGTGACTCGATCAAAACCCAGTAAATCAGGTAAAACTCGTGACCCGGGCTTTGGATCGGGTTGACCACAAGGCCGAGTTTAAAAACTTTACCTTAAAGAATTAGGTTGGCTTAAACAACCAACCTTATAGAAATACTTGAGCTACCTTTAAGAGAAATGTTCAAAAAGCTTGTTAGCATTGAAAAAATTACCCCTACCCCTAATGAAGACCCTTTTGACTACCATATCCTTATTGTTAGAAACCCAACTACAACTACGAAAACCACATTATTGTTATTGCGCGTAACAATGATAATTGTTCTACCTTTAAAGACAAGCTCTTACACCTCATCAAGTAAAGTATGCTAAAATTTGAGAACGAAGAGATTGAGAATGAGGTGGGAATGGTATCTTTTTAAAAAGTGAATATTGGCGAACTAGAGGTATATAAATACCAGCCAATAGAGAATGGACCTCTCAAAATGATAACAATCATCATACTTCGTCTTACAACTACAAATAGAGTGAGGCAAGAAATAATGTTGTTAGGTTTAGTTTCTTTTATTTAGGCTTTTCATCCCCTCTCTGTACAAAAAGAAAAGAGAAGAAGCATGAAATAAACCCTATTGTTCCTAAAATATCTATCCCTGGGTGGAACTATAGATTTAAAATGGCCTTAATTTTGTCAAAAAAATGCAATTAAAAGTTGAATAAACTCCTCCAATCATCCTAGATGTACACCTAAATTCATCCATTAAAAATAGTAAATGTGGGCATTTTGTTTTCATTATATTATAATTTTAATTATTAAAGAAAAAAAAGATGGTCATTAATTATATACTCTACCATGGATATAGATTCAAGAGCATTGTTCAATCCACAATGTAATTTTTACTTTCATGAGCATGGAAAATATAATTTGGTCCCTTTATTTTGCGAGTTTTCATATTTGATCATTATAGCTTTATATTTTATATTTTAGTCATAAAAATCATTCATTTGTTTTTACATTTTAGTCCTTTTGACGTTGAAATAGGAGATAAAAAGTTAAAGAGAGAGAGAGATTTTGGTATGTCATAAACTAAAAACAATGATCTTAGTGTTAATGGTTTCAACTTGAAGGAGGGGCTCGATGAAGGTGGTTCAGACCTTTAATTATGCAAAAAGAAATAGATTTTGTTCTGTAAAGATTTTTTTATCCGATTTGGCTTTGAGTTCTTAGACTTATCAAAAGGCATTTCAGGGTTGTAAATGTAGTTATAAAGGTTCCTGTGATATTTTTAAGTGTTTTTAGAAAACAATAAGCTAAAATTTGAGTTTTTTGAATAAATATCTTGGAACCCCTAGTGTTAAAACATCGTTACAGCGGATGACATTTCATATGCTTAGGCGACGATGTATTATTTGTTCAATTAAAAAAAAAACTTGAATGAAAAATTATCCATTTAAAATCTTTTAAAAGTAAAAACTGATTGAACAAATATCTTGGAACCTCTAAAGGCTAAAAAATGTTATAGTGAATGATATATCATATGTTTAGGCGGACAACATGTCATTTGTTCACTTAAATGGATAATTGTCCATTTAAGCTTTTTTTAAAGTAAAAACTAGGAATGCAACTAAGGTCTTTCAAATCCAGGCACACTTAGGGTTTTTTATGGGCCACACGTGGTTTTGTCTTATTAGCACTCATTATTTTTGAAAAGATCAAACATGTGGGCTTGGCCTGGGCTTGGCCTTGTAAGTTCAAGTATGTCTAGGCTATCTTTTCAAACCTAGGTGTGCTTGGATATGATTGCTGTGGCCCTTTAATTTTTTTTTCTTTTGTTGTTTTATGTTTTAGAATTATTTTTTTTATATAAAATTATTGAAATAATATTTAAAAAATCTTCCAATTATGTCATAATCTTTGAATGATTAATGCTTTTATTGTAATATTATCTATTATTTTATGGATTATTATATATGAACCAAATATGTAGAGTTTTTTTTTTTAAAATTATTTATGAGTATTTAATGAAAATAAAATATTTATTTTATTATATTTATTTTTTATTTTTATATATATTTCTCAAATTAATTATTATATTTTTATTTTTTAATACAACCACGTGTCTATATATATATATATATATATATATTGAAGTTTGCTTTCCATATCATGATAATTTTTAATTTGAGAATCATGCTTCTAATAATAAAATCATTTTTTTCATCAAAACAAATAAAAAAGAATAAAGAAAGAGAGTTTTTATTTAAAAACACAATTTTTCCTTTTTAATTAAATCATTAAGATTCTTATAAATATTTATTTTAATTTTCTTGAATTTTTATTTAAAAAATATTGATGCTAATAAAAACGAAATGTTTTCATCAAAACAAAAAAAAAAATATATAGTTAAAAATTATATAAATTAGTATCCTTGGATCATGAAAATTTATTAATTAATAGAGATATTATGTTATATTGTACATGAATAAAAGAAATGGATTTTAATATAATTTATTTTTATAAAATTGAAATGATTAGAATTCTTATAAATATTTATTTTCTGTATAATTAAACAAAAATATATTTATAAAAAAAAAGGTTGGAAAGGAGAAGGGCAAGAAAGGAACAAGGAGAGTTGCTGGCTTGGATCAAGGCTATCAATTTATACTTTGTCCTTTACCCAAATCATATCATAACAATCTACTATCAGGGTTTTGTTCTCCTATCAATGCCATTGCCTGAACGGCCTTCGCTCCTTGTTCCTGCAGCTTGCTTTCTTCAACATTATTACCAAACTCCCCAATTTACATTTACATCCTCGAAACCAAAAAGGCCCAAACCCTACGCCCCACAGGCTAAGTGCCCATAAATACCTCGCTTCACTTCAAAGTTCAAAATATCCTTCCCTGTTCCCTCGTTCGTTCCTCCTCCAAAAACCTTATCTCAATTCAAAACTAAGCCAAGACACACAAGAGAGAAACCATGTCCGCAGCATCTGCCTCTTCACTAGTCCTCCCATCGCTCAATCACCCAAATACCATAAAATCTTTCTACAGCAAACCCAATTCACTCTTTTTTCTATCTCCTTCTTCCACTTCTTCTCTCAAGCCCGTTTCTCTCCTTCTCTCCTTTCAACACCAGCAACAGCCTCTGTCCTCTCGGTTTCTAAAAAATGTTGCCATTTCATCTGAATTCGGACAAGAAGAGGATTTCTTGAGTGATGGGGACGAGCAAAGTTTCTCTCAAGACCTCAAATTGTTTGTGGGTAATCTTCCTTTTAATGTTGACAGTGCCCGGCTCGCTGGTCTCTTTGAAACCGCTGGAAATGTTGAGATGGTTGAGGTATTGTCTCTCTCGTGCTCTTTTTTATGACCCTACTTTTATTTCTCTTTTAGCTTTGCTTCTTTTTGAACATGAGTGTTTTAAGGTTAGAATTGTTTCATATTTCCTGTAAATTGGAACATTTTTTTTTGATGTAATGGTTTTTGTATTGAGTGTTTTACTGTTGGGTCTGTTTTCCTTTTGTTAAAGATAGCGTCTTTATATGGTTTCTTGGTGAAGCCAATTTAACGAATAAAATTTTAGTTTGCTATGAGCTTTACATAGATATTGCTTGTATAGTTAATGAAATGTTTTCTTTGGATCCTCATGGTTGAGTTTTAGAGGTTGTAACGCCTTTTATTGAACGATTAGTAACCATCTGCTTTGATGTGCTAAACCTTTTACTTTTTGGAAGGTAATATATGACAAGGTAACTGGGAGAAGCAGAGGATTTGGTTTTGTGACCATGGCGACTATTGAAGAAGTTGAAGCAGCAACTAAACAGTTCAATGGCTATGTAAGTCAATGAAAACAAAGATGGATAGATAGTTTGCAAAATTATGAAATTTAATTATAAGGGTTTGAAGTGGTACTCACTTTTGTTTGAGATTGATTGGTGGGAGTGCAACTCAGTGGAGCTTGCTTGGTGGTTTTAAAAATTGTTTTTCCCCCATTAATGCATCCTTTTCTTTTCTTTTTTATGAGGCCATGGCGCATACAAATTAGGTTTATTGTATCTAAGTGATTATCATGCAGGAACTCGATGGGAGGACATTGAGGGTGAATTTTGGACCTCCTCCTCAGAAGGAAAGTTCCTTTTCAAGAGGGCCTAGAGGTGGTGACACATTTGATTCTGGCAATCGTGTTTATGTCGGCAACCTTTCATGGAATGTTGATAACTTGGCACTTGAGACATTGTTTAGAGAGAAAGGGAGGGTGATGGATGCTAGAGTTGTTTATGACAGGGATAGTGGTAGATCAAGGGGCTTTGGTTTTGTTACTTATAGTTCTGCTGAAGAGGTTGACAATGCCATTGACTCCCTAAATGGCGCTGTAAGTATATCATTCCCATTTTTCTTGAAGATATGTGCTTGTTCTTCAAATGGGCTACCATGTGCTGAAACTAAAATCCTAAAATTGCTAGTTTTGCAATTGAGTGTTCTGTGGTTAAAACATAGTGCTAATCATTTGTGTTTTTGTCTCGTTGCCTTTGAGAGTTTTGGTACTCATGTGCCTGATGTTTTTTGATAAAATTTGTAATACAGTTGATTTGCATTCATTTTAAGGACTTGTTTGCACACAAAGGTTTGTCTGGCAGTTTTTGTGAAAATGCAACTCAGAAGTTTATACTGTCAAATCTGACACTTGCTACAGCTACTCCACCAATGGACTTCGAAGTCTATTTAGCTACAAATTAATAGTCACTTGGTAAAATTTGTTTGGTGCAGGAATTGGATGGCAGAGCAATTCGGGTCTCAGTTGCAGAAGCTAAGCCAAGGCGTCAATTTTGAGCACTAGATCTTTTCCGTATCTTCTCCCTGAGAAAATATTTTGGGTGGTACTTGTCCACACATTGCACTTTAAGTCTGGTTGTGAACATGAGTATTGTTTTAAATTGAACTAACTCATTTCCTATCCTCCAGCTGGTTCCTTATATTACATCTAATTGCTGTTGCAGGGACTTGGGAGATACACAGTTGCAGTATGTTCTTGTCATGCAACCTCTTTGAATATGCTCCTTGTGCCTGGGAGTCATCGGGCTCTTTGATAGAAGCATCTAAGATGAACAAGAGTTGATAAATTGTGTTGAAATTTTTTGATGTATGTTTTAAATACTGTGATCCAGATGAAAACATGTACGTAGTTTATTTATCGAGGTGATGTGAATTATTTAGTGCTTTGGCTTTGCTATATGGATTGTGCTAGAAGAGCTTTGTCATTGTTGAATGAATTGCAGCGAAATCCAAATTCAGGATCAGTACACACTACACACACCCCTCGTATCGCTTTCTTCTTTTCTTTAATGATTAATTGCATGGCTACACCATGAAAAGAGAAGACAGACGCTCTCTGTTACTAGACCATGGAAATCCTTAACTGCAATCTTTCCTTAACTCTTCTCGTTGTCCTCTGTCAGCCACCATCCACAAACAACAGCCCCACTCTTTTCAGTCATAGCAGCAACCAACACAACCAAATACCCCCTTCACTTTCTGCAATTATTTCTCTCATTTCCAAAAACTCGTTTTCAGCCACAGACCCAAAAGCCATCAGACAACCAACGA
>Ga0325402_1003478_pt1 | contig 14223 bp, 9 predicted proteins | sample PopdelMetagenome_22_FD_207212 | JGI IMG/M metagenome (GOLD analysis project Ga0325402, IMG submission 207212) | Populus deltoides microbial communities from Bellville, Georgia, United States - Xylem-PdKOR-R3 | ecosystem: Host-associated > Plants > Phyllosphere > Stem > Wood/Secondary xylem... | reverse complement strand
TAATGTTTAATTAATAATTTAGATTAAAGATAAAGTCATTGGAAAAAAATACTTTATAAAAAAAATTATAAAGTTTTTATAATTATGAAATTCATATTGCATCAACGTATTATTTTGAAATGTTCTTAATTGATACTCTATTAAGATTGAACATTAATTAGATTTGTTGAGAGATAAATATCTTTATATACAAAATGTTATATTTTGATCTCGACTACATGTTGTTCTAATTAAGAGTAAGTAAGAATAATTAAAAATTAGATATAACATTAACTATATAAATATATTTGAGTGATTAAGAGAGCATTAATCATCTTATGTAAATTGAAAAAAAATATTCCACTTGTTCTTAAATATTATCGATTACAAAATCCTTGCGCCAGATGAAATGAGATTTGAAATGAGTTTCAAATCTTATTTAAAGAATCAATTACTATAGTTTTGAGAACAAGCATGATTTGACAAGGTATACATATTTTACACTATAATTTCTACATCAAAACATTCTTGATGAATGAATAATATTTACATTAAGAAACTGTTTGCTAAAATGTTAAGTCAAACCACTTATGACTTTTCTAATATTTAGGGAATACAACACATTGCTAAACAATGCACTTGATCTTCAAATATAGATGAATCAATTATTGAATTGATAATAAATTAAATTATTTAATTTATTTAATCCTAGTTTATTTATGATTGTGATTTATATTTAAGCCAACTTGATAGAAATTAGTCAGAAATTAAACTTGGATAATTAATCAAGTATAACTTGATTATGAATTAGTTTTAGATATTAAGGACCATCATGTAATTAATACAGGTGATTGTAATTTTAAACCTGGAAAAATCAAGTAGAGACTTGATTGAATAAATTTCTAACATATTTTTTGAAATAATATATGTTTTATTATTCAAGTAGAAAAATTAATATTTTATCATTTATAAGGTTATTATTATTTTTCTATAAATAAAGTGTTATGCCTTATATTTTAGAAATTGAGTTGTACAAATGTTATAGAATATACAAAGAAAAATTTTTAACACAAAAAGAAAATATCACTCAAAGGCATAATAATCTCTCTCTCTCTTAAAAAGGGTTTTAGAAGATTTCTCACTAATGGATCATGTAGATTACTGTTAGAGGTTAGACACTTGAACAACTTATGGTTTGTGATAACCTAACCTTGAAAAAGTTGATCGCATCTAATAAAAGATCTAATCTTCAAGTAATATTTTCATAAATCATAAAACAACACTAGATTATTTAATGAGATATTGAAACTCTTGAAAAAATTTTAAATTTATTTTTTTCATCGCATCGCATGTATTTGTTTTATTTCAAGAAACCAAACAATTTTTTACCAAAACAAAGAATTAAGTAAGAACCTATTCAAAGGAAAACGGGTTGCCATTTAAAATAGTTAAGTGTCTTTTATGTGTGGACTCACTGCCTAATTCTTGCTAGTTCAAAAGTACTATGATGTTAACTTTTTTTATATCATGGATTAATTTTTGGATATAATTTATGGGTGAGTGGTTACTTTCAAGAATTAAACTACAAGAAAAAACCCGTCAATACAAGATTCTCAATTGATCACATATGTAAATATGAATTGCAAAATACAAGTATTATGATGTGAAGTATAAATATCTTCTTCTTCTAATTCACTTCTTGTCATTTGACTATTGCTAGCTTAGCTAACAGCTAGCTTGCAAGATGAATCCACCAAGAATGAATGAATCAATGAAGTCACCACATAATGATAGATTGAAATAAGAGTAATTCTATTGTCTAGGCACTTGCTAGATTTCATTGGTGGCGAGTTCCACGTGAGCTTCTCCATGACGAGACTTGTAGCGCCTAGCTCCTCCTTGAAGCGAGACTCTTGGTTTTGTTTGCCAAAAGTATTTTGCAACAAGGCTGGAAATAAGATAACGAAGTAATGAATAGTGATGGAATGGGAAGATTGCACTTTTTTTTAGCTAAAAGCCTTAAACATTAAATGTCAAGACTGCTAAAGCAGATGGAATCCTTCTTGAAAGATAACTTGCCGTTTCGGTAGTTTTTGTATAGTTCTCTGATATCTTTTTTGAATTTCTTTAGTTGCTTATTATAATTTCAATAGAGTCAGTTGCTCCATCTGTTTATCAATAATGGAAGCCAAATTCTTTCGCTTTCATAAGATTGTGGGTTTTGGATATACAGTCATGAGGTTGAACTCACTGTTCTTCCAGCTGCTCGTATTTCTGCTTCAAGAACAATGTAGTTTGCTGCACTGGAATTGACGAGGAAAGAATGCACCAGTTTGCTGCTTCTGTTCGTAGTTGCAAGCCTCCTGAAGTATACGAAGGCAAGGGTATACTGTACATTGATGAAGTGATCATGAAGAATCAAGAAAAGAAATCAAAATAACACGGCCGAAGATGCTTGGTGCTAATACCTGCATGCATGTTTAGGATACTTCCATTGATGAAAGTTCATCAATGCTTCTTTTTGTGAAACAAAACCACGGTTCCAACCGAAGGAATTTTGTAAGTTAGAAAGCAGTTTAGATCAGTCAAATTTCTGCAGTAATAAGAGCTGGTTGTTCCAAATATGAGCAAGCTGGTTTTCTGCTTCTTTCATCGGTTTTATTACTGTCATTGTCACTTGCTGGAAATGTTGTTTCTTGCATTGCTATCTGATGTTAAAAATCTGCAGCAGCAGTTATTTATGAATATTGTAATAAAAAAAATTAGAAAGAACACAAAGATAAATTTAACGTGGTTTGATAATATACTTATATTTACAGGACCAATTAAGGAGTTTTATTTTCCCGGTTATATAATATATATTTATAGTGAACCCTAAACCGTCTAAAAAGTCTAACCACTTAAAAGATATTAGTAATTTTCAACCATACCCTTTTATTATATGAGAGGGTGTTGTCTCTCTACACCCCCACCAACTTTTCAGTCATTCCAAGTATCAAAACAATAAATAAATCCCTGCATGTCTATGAGCCACAAACTAAAACGACTGTTCATTCGAGAGCCAAATGCACACCCCATTTTCGCGTGAATTATTCTTTACTTCTAAGAGTTCATGAAATCTAGGAAAACAATTCAATCAACTACTCTTGAAGATAAAGAATGGTTTACATCAGGTTTTGTTGGAGGCAACAAAGCGTTCTTATCTCTCTGTTCCTGTCTTCTGCTGTTGTCATTTGCCAAGGAATACAGTAAGCTTGATGTCAATCAGTTGAGACCTTAATCACTCGGTATTTGTAGACTGCCTAGCTAGTCCAGTAATAATTAATCCTGGCAATTTGTTTTACTAGTCGCGGTGTGGAAAGATTAATAGCTCTGCTCGAGGTGTGCAAATATGTGGTGGTGGTGCTTGCCTGCACAACCTAATGAAATATCTTCAGCCAGAATGTTAAAGCTGCACCGTCGTAAACCAAACCTCACAAACAATCCGATTGCCAGCAGGGGTTGGTTCAGTGATAATATGGCCTTTCACCTCACCAGAGTTGCTTGGGTTGAAGTCACGGTAACCCTTCATTGGTCACAACTAGATATCCTAAATTTTGAATCTAACATAATATAAACAATTAAGGTATGAATCTTTTATGTTAATCTCTGCAAAACCATGACTCAAAATTTGATCCGGAATGAATTTCAAGTTGAATAAAAAAAAATTATTGATTTGATAAATCTTGTGAGATTTTTAATGATCTAGATTCTAGCTTATCCAGTTATACTAATCCAAACCCATTCATATTAATACTAATGATTTAAAAAAATATATTTAAATAAAAACAATGGATCCAAGTTGACCAATGACCTAAATCAGATATTTTATGAACAATTCACCAAGTGAGTCCGACAAATAACAAAACAACTAAAACTTATTTGTATATTCATTGTTTTACCCTTTCTAAAAAAATTGATTGCTTTTCACACGAAATTAATCATTATAAGTTTGTTTGGGGATATTATTGTCTTAACCATATTTTAATAAATAGTATAATGACCAAAAAGCCCCTAAAATCATAAAAAACAACATTGCCAAAGAGGGGTATTTTTGCATTTTTTTTTGTCTACGGTATAATTACGCAAATCCTTTTTGTCCAAAAAATTTAAAACATGGAATCAGGGGTAATATGGTCTTTTTATCTCATTTTTGTTTTGTAAATCTCAGCTTATGAATAAAGGTAATTATGTCATTTAATATTAAATTTATATTATTTAATTTGAAAAGGTTGTTGGCATGTACAATGCCTTCTTATTGAAGGAAAATATACTATATACTATTGTCATCTCATTTGATTTCTTTCATGACTTTTTCTTCTTGGATAACGTAAGCTTATGGTAGTTGATTTATCATCCATGGAGCTTCTTTTTTCTCCCTTTATTTCTCTCTCTTACACTGAAAAATGAGCCATGATCCTTATTTTCATTAGTCTTTCAGATTCAATTATTTTAGTTTTGATTTTTTTGTCCTTTTTTTGTTAATTTTTTTTATTTTCAATTTAATCATTCAATTCTAATTTGTTATATATAATATTTTTAATTTGTTCCTTTTGTTTTTTATTTTTTTTCTGGACTCATTTGTCAAAGTTTTTATGGTTTTTAATTTTACCCTTTAAATCAAGTTAATATTTTTTTTGAATGATGATGATGATGATAATAATTCAATCTTAGATATTAGATTTATTGGGAATTGAGTTTCACTATTTTTATATGCATGAAACTTTAATCTAATGACTAGTTGATGTGGTCCGGCTTTTTTTTTTGCATGAGCTTGTGAATTAATGCAAATTGACTCGTCTTTTATTATTTATCATATATATTTATGACGTTATTTTTTATTAACTTGATGTTAGTTTTCTTTATCCAATTACGTATTTATTGAGAATTTTTAAAAAGATTATCATAGTTTTTTTTATTTTGTTTCTTTATTATCATTATTATGTTTTATTATTTAATTAAAATAAAACCAATTTATTTAAATGGTAAGAACTATAACTTGAATAATTTATTTTTCTTATTTATTTAAAAGATGTTTACATTATCCCAATATCGTTTCTTCTGCATGGAAAATACAGACCCGCTGCTTAGACGGTCCATATCGAGTACCTCGACCCTAACATTGGATCAGAAATCATGACCTTCATCAACCCTCCGTCCTCTCAAAAGTCAAAACCTCCTAAACCCCTCTCTCCAATAGCTTTGCTTCTCTATTACTCCTTGGCTTCCCTGCCTCCCTCCCTCTATCTGAAACACAAAAAACCAGAAGTTCTCCAAAGGTAACCAGCCTTCTCTTCACATTTCTTAATTTATTTTTATTCCAGAAGCTTAATCTATAGCTATTCAGTTCTTTCTTTTTTTTTTTGAAGGAGCTTCAAATTTCTGTTACCAAAATGGCTTACATGCGAAGTCTCTCAACTCGTTCAACCATCTTGAAACGACAACACAATCCGCGTTTCACATACATTCTCCACGAAGACAACGACAACGACGATCACCACCACCACCACAAAAACAATCAAGAACAACTTAATCCCACTAATTACGTTCCGCAAAGATCCTTCAACATTAATTCAACTAGTTTCGCTTCTCTACTTCAAGAAGCAAATCACTCGCATTTCGCAGGCGTTTGTTTCGTACGCTACATGTCAACCACCACCACTGCGGCGGCAGATAAGATTAATGTGGTGATGGATACGGTGGCGCAGGCGGCTCCCGCTGCGAATGAGGTTGCGATTGCGGCTGCGGATTCTTACTTGCCTGTTGCGGCTCTTCAGTATGTTATTGATGCTGTTCATAATTTTACTGGATTGAATTGGTAAGAAGATTGTTTCCGAACATTTAAATTATACTAGAAATTGCGTAGAATAGGGAATTGTTTGCGTGTGTTTAAATATTAGGTTAAATTAATTGTTTGTTTGTTGGTTTTTGTTGCAAATTTTTTAGGTGGGCTTCTATGGTTGTGACTACATTGCTTATAAGAAGCGCGATGCTTCCACTTTTGATAAATCAGTTGAAAGCTACTTCGAAACTTAGTGTTAGTGATTTTTCTTTTAAGTTTAATGATATTGTGGCGGAATTTGAGTGTTAATGATTTGTTTGCTTGTTGAGTGCTGAATTTGTGTTTATGTACGTGTGTGTGTGTGTTTGAAAGAATAATGCTAATCTAACTGAAAGATTCTTCCTGAAATCGAGAAATCCATCCTTTGGATTTGTGTGGTCCACCAGTCAAGCTATTCGATTAATAAATGGGATTTTTGGGGAGTGATTTAGGAACTACTTTTGTTGTTATGGAATTGATGTATGCTTGCACTTTGTACATTGTGGCAGGTGTGTTTACTTGGTCATTAACAGATTGTGTTTCATTTATTGAAATTTTTTTGAGTTACTTTTGGATGTTTCTTCCAGAAACCCTATTTTCGAAGTTTTGCAATGTTATGGACATTTTCGAGGATCTCGTGCTGGGTGGCATCTGTACAATCTTCTGCTTCTTATTCATTGATTTTGTTTTCAGTTTTTAGTAGATTATCTTCTATGATATTCATTATGCTGTGGCATTTCAGCCTCTTGTTGGGATTTTAAAAGCACAGCATCTAGTATGTAACTTACTAAGTTACAATGCCCATGTGTTTGCTTGGTGGCACCAGTATTAAGGTAGAAGATCAAGTTTCCTCTCTGGGGATAATGATGTCAATTTTATTATGTTGGTTAAATCACATATGACACATGCAATCCAATGTGTAGAACATTGAGTGTAGTGTATACCTAGATTTCCACGTGTTTTTTTCTCCTACTAACCCTCCACAAAGATATCTCATGTGGATTTATATGTATCCTGCAGATCTTGAGGCCGCATTTGGAGGAGGTTAAGCAAAGGGTGGACTGTCAGGTATTATGCTTGTTCTTTGATGGTTTCATCACTCCTTACTCTATTGACCTCATACTTACATTGTTGGTCTGTTTTCTGTGCCTGTACATCCCTATCCCTCACTCTTTGTTATGTTACTCGAAATTTTATTTTTACCAGTGCATTTTCTACTGGTTTGTCAACACACATGCACATACCAGTTTGATCACTTGTTTTAGATGCCATGCTTTGTCATTCTGCATGCAGTTCTTGGTTTCTATGAGTGGGTGGTTTCCCCTTGGTTCTTGATATGAAATCCCCGTATAAAAAGGGGATAACTTGAAACAAAAGGGCAATATAGGCAATTGCGACAAAATGTCCTTGGTTATAGTTGAGCAACTTTTTGTTTGGCCTATGCTTATCTCGGTTTATAATGTGAATAAAACTGAAATGTTTTCAATGATAGCATGAATATAACAAGGCACCAAAAGGTTGATGTAGCCTATGCACACTTTATACAATCCATTTCTTGTTTCAAAATGCTCATCAATCATGTTGCCGCTATCTCTGTCTCCATCTCAGGTCATGGACCCTACTGCTGTTTCTGAAGGTCAGAAAGAAATGCAGAAGTTGTTTAAGGAGTAAGAAACCTTTTCATTTGCTCGTAGTGGAATTTAATTGTTTCAAATGATGAACAAAGTAAGAAATATGAAGTTGTGTTCTATAGAGCAGTACATTATGACCACACTGGAATTTAAATATTCATGCCACATTAACCACCTAGGATGACTTGCAGGCACTGTATTGTTCAAGTGCTATCATCCTGAAGATAGGGTATTGCCAAATTGCTATTTAACTACTCCTGCTTAGAGGATCATAAGTACTTTTCTTTCGGGAAGAGGTTTTCACCTTTTTCATTCTTTTTTGTTTTAGATGTGCTAAAATGTATTATCATTGAAGCTCAATTACTGTAATCAATGCTGCAGGGAATATCGAGGCGAGCTATGCACGAAAAGGATAAAAATAAAAAATGAGTCGCCATCTAATTTTATAGGAATTCTAAACTAGTCTTTCAAAGGTTCTAAGTAAAGGGCTGATTATGTAATAAGAAAAATAAACAAATTTTAGACATCTTGCCTAAGGTAAATTGTATTGTTTGTTTTTAAATGATTAAAGTGCTTAATGGGTTTATACCTCAAAAATATATTTTTTTTATCCTTTTCATGTATAACTCACCTCGATGTCCCCTGTGACAAGTAGGTCGGTCAAGTTTCATACAGTATAATTATCTTCATGACTGTCAATTTCCCTGGAAAATTTAGTTCGTTTTGACTTACAAATTGCAGACATGGTGTGAGTCCATTTACTCCACTGAAGGGGATCTTTATTCAAGGTCCTGTCTTCATCAGCTTTTTCCTTGCTGTAAGCTAAACCTCTATCCGTAAATACACTGCAGATGAGTCTTCTTTTATATTCGATCTTCACATTTAATATATCATGACAAAGTTTCCCCCAGATTTCAAACATGGCAGAAAAAGTGCCATCCTTTAAAAGTGGTGGAGCATACTGGTTTGTTGACCTCACAACCCCAGATGGTTTATACATCTTTCCAGTTTTGACAGCATTAACTTTCTTGCTAACAGTGGAGGTAGATACTTGTTCTATCCAATTAGGTGGTTATGTTTTTATGCTTGGATATTTTTTGTTCTTTAAAAAAAATAACAAAAATTGCTTGTTCTTGTTCTACTCAGTTTTGATTTTTATTATTTAGCTGGCTAATCTGTGCTCTTCTTCAGTGCAATACGCAAGAAGGAATGGAAGGAAATCCTGCTGCTGGCACCATGAAAAACGTTTCAAGGGCCCTTGCTGTTGCTTCAGTTCCTTTGACTATGAATTTCCCAAAGGTTATCTTTTGATCACTTGCATGGTATTTGCTAAGCACATGGTATTATGAGATCATAATTAAGCTGTTTTCTGCTTCTGCATCTTGAAAGTTGAGATTTTCTTTTGGTAATGGTCTGTATAAATGAATGTCAAGGAAAAGTTGTCGTTCATTAAATCCCACAAGATGGTGTGGCTTTAGGCTCTGCTCACTACCCATCTCTTCCCTCCACTGTTATTTGGAGTTTGAGAACTTGTTTGTTTTGGAGTCAATGACAAATTTTGTTTTTGTCATTGCAGGCTGTATTTTGTTATTGGGTTACATCCAACTTGTTTTCGCTTGCTTATGGGTTAGGTGAGTTTTCCAGGTTCTTAGATCTTTTTTTTCCCTTTTAATTTTCTGTGTAATCTTCAAAGATCAGTGGAGAACTTGGCTTTTGACATTATTTTCATCTGATGTTCACTTTAACCACCTTCGGTATTTAATTCTCTACTTGTATTTCAGTGTTGAAAGCTCCTGGGGTAAAAAAAATTTTGCGTGTTCCAGAAGTACCTGTGGCACCTCCAACTACTGGTGCAAAATCTTCTCCCTTTGATCTGTTTTCAGCACTCAAACAACTCTCAAAAGGCAGAAAGGAACCTACCCCATCATTGCCTGTTGGACGACCAAAGCTTTTACAGCATAAAAAGTCTTCATCTTCAGGAATAGGTAAGAGGATAAGCAGTCTAGAGAAAGAAGGCGAACGCTTCCAAAGGCGACCCCTTCAAGGAAGAAAGAAAAATAAGAAGAGGTGAAATTGGTTTCTCCATAAAAGGAAACTGCTAGTGAAGTTCTCAACTCGGTGTAATACTGCCAAGAAAAATTTTATTGGTTAAGCATGATTCATATATTGTTTATTAGGCTATAGGTTCAGCCTTGTTATTGTCAATAAACTGTAAAAATTTTGATGTACAGAATATTTGGCTCTGATATCCGTTTTCTCCTTTTCTTCTAGCATTCCATGATTGATATTTTCACTAATAGTCCTGACAATTCCAGCTTGAGCTCAGGAGTTGCCATTTTCTCTTCTCAGAACTTGGCCCAGAGCAAAACTTTTATTATTATTATTATTATTATTTTATTGCAGACAGCTCCAAATTGGTTCTTTTAGAGCTTTGAGAGCCTGATTCTTGTCTCAACTGCGTTTTTCAGTCTGGTAACAGACTTCTTTTCTGTAAGTGTACTTAAGGATACTTGCACAAATTGAGATGCACCTGCTGCCTAATCCAAATGAATCAAATTATGAGTTTATGACAGTCCAATACGCGAGATGAAGGTTAATTTTTTTGACTTTGGACTTGCGCCTGTGGAATTGTATTACAACTAACTCCCTTTGTAGATTGAGGTAATTTGCTGTTTTATGAACTAAATGATTTATCCGTGCTTTTAAGAATGAAGAAATTGAGATTAGGTTTCCAATTATGGAAATTTTCTCCCCCTAAAACAAGCATACCAAGATGATAAACACACCTTGTGACATGGCCAAACACAAACTAGTTGGTCCCTGTCCCGAGAAATAATATTTCTCCATTTTGGTCTCAAGATTCTGAGCTTATATTGATATTGATGCTTAAGCATAACAAAACTTGAGATAAACTAGCAGCCTCATTCTCATTAGTCATGGAGATTTTTTGCCTCGAAATTTGATTCTGATTTTCCCCATTTTAGACCAACGTATAATACACTAAAGGAAACCTCAAATAGCTGTGAGAAGCTAAACAGAATAGATGGCTTCCATTCTTTAGTTGACTCAAGTTAGATAAGAAACGGGAAGGCATAATTGTCAAAAGTTTGCTAAACGTACAGAAGCACAAATTGCCACATTGATGAATGAAAAGCTGTGCTTGGCACAGGCAAGTAAAAATGTAACAGGACCAAAAATCAAGATTCATCACACGAAGATGTCACCACCGATCAATCTTCATCTGAGTAATTGAACTTAATTGAGTGGGAATGCAAATCAATCTGCCCTCCTCTGTATGTCCCACGCTTCTTCTTTGTTTTTTCATGCCTAAAATCCCTGAAAGCGAGAGAGAAATAGTTCAGTGAGAAAATTTTCATAATTTACAGATCCCCAATATATTGAAGGCCTATACCAGTTACCTTTTTACAATTTCAATCTTTCTAACAAAAATTTTCCTCATAAAAAACAACAGAAAGATAAAATGACCAACAAAAACCAAAACCCTTGATTCTTTAAACATCCTAGGTTACACTAGTAACCACTAAATTCAGCTTTTACTTCCCTTCCTTTTAACAGCAATGCTTGGATCAGTATTACATATATAAAACTTGCTGAAAGTTAAAACTACTGGAAGAAAAGAGGTTCCTAAATTGAAGAAAGTCTAGAGTTAGAATTAGAATAGCCAAGTCAGCAGTTTCGATCAGATCATTAACTCGCCGATAAAATTATTGATATGCTTCCACTGGTAGAAAGAATGACAACATGATAGCAGGAACAACATTTTGTTTGCACATCTGAAACTAAAGAAATAGAAATGACATAACTACAAAATGTACCTTCCTCTAACTTGCCCAAGAACATCTTGTGCTTTTGCACCATAACCCTCCTCGGCACCATCCTACAGAGAATTTATGGAAAATATTAGAGAAAATAAACCAATGAAGGACCAAAAAACGCAAAAACAAATATGGAAAACTTGTCAAACCTTTGCCCAGTATGAATTATCTTTAAGCCTCTCATCAGAGAATACCACCTCATCAACTTTTACTCTTTGAAAATGCTTGACAGTCTTCGGCTGCAATAACATAATTCCAGTCCAAGAATACACACATAAAATCAATAATACACTTGAACAGAATTATTCATGCTGATATAGACTGGCTATCATGAATTTTAACAAAAGAGCTTTGCTCACAACAATGAGAGTTTTTGAAGAGCTGGTAAGTTAATCGGCATGAAAAATCAGTTGTTGCTCAAAGCCTGGTTAGACATAAATACTTAAGGTTTTGGCTCCACCACATGGACAAATAGGTTTTAAGCACATGTATACAGGAAACCTGATAAACTTATAGCACAGGAACAATTTAAACATGCTTTTATTTGGAATTTTAAAGGGAATTCAGCTTCGGAATTTACAGTTGAAAGTAACAAGCTTCCCTAAGTTAGAGTGTTCAAAACCCTACCTCAACTGAACCATTCTTTTCCTTCTTCAATGATTGCTGCAATGATGATTTCTCTCCATTTTTCTCAAGGTTCCCATTTGCCTGGCCATTTTCCTTTGGTTCTTCTGAACTTTCCATCTTTCTGCGTTTAGAATCTTCAACTGCTTTTTCATCAGCAGGTTGAGTGGCATCATCTTCAGAAGGAAATCTTTTCCTCTTCTTGGAACTTTTATTCTCTTTGTCATCCTTCTTTGAGTTCTTAGAATCATCCTTTTCAGAATCTACTTTATTTGATTTCCCTTCATCAAGTGTCTCAACATACATATTTTCAGAAACAACAATATCCTTCTTTTTCTTCCCTTCTGCGTATTTGACATTCTTCTTGTCATTACTGTCAGCATCAGCATCAGCAAGCTTGTTTTTCTTTTTCTTCTTATCCTTTGGTTTATTCTCTGTCTCAGAAACAGTTGCTTTATTTCCCTCTGAAGATGCCACATCCTTAGATTTTTCTTCTGTTGCCACGGGTTCCACTGAATGGTGTCCAACATTATCAACTTGAGACTCAGATTCCATGTTGCTTTTCTTCTTCTTTTTGTCCTTGCGTTTCTTATCAAGAGATTCACCAGCAACATTATCAGCAGGTTCCTTCAAAGCTTCGCTATTGTCTTGTTCCTCTTTTCCATGAGAATGAGAGTTCTTTTTCTTTTTCTTTTTCTTATTCTCTTTAGACTTTACTTCAGTAGACACTGTATCATTTGTTAAAATCTCTTCAACGCTCTCAGAATTGTTAACTTTATCAGCAATTCCTAGTTTTTTGTTTATGGCATCAGTATCACTCTTCTTTTTCTTTTTAGCAAAGTCATTCGTCTGTATATCTGCAGTTAAATAGAACTAGACTATGAGCTAGTATCAACATCTATCATATAAGAAGATTCTACTAACAACGTAGAAAATGATGATACAGTTGCCAACTAGACAAGCAATTTCATTAATTAAACACACCTTGCACCTGGCTGCTCTCTAGCTTTTTGTAGGTATCGTCACTGCAAAAATAGAGGAAGTCATACAATTTGAGAGTGCTCGTTCAAATTTGACACTTCAATAAAAAAACAACAAAACAAAACTTAAATTCAGGGAAATGCGTGAAACACATTCATCCTTAACGACTGACAGAAAGTTTGTGCATTGTTTTTTTTATCAAATAACACCATCTTATAGCCATGGTTATCGATAAAAAAAAAATCCCTTCGTACAGTATATAGCTCAATGATAGAGATTCATACTGTTAACACGAGAATTACCAAAAATAAAAAACATTGATTTTAAAATCATCCTACCTGGTCTTCAAAAACTTGCAAAACACCTCCTCCAAATCAATCAAGGAACCACCACCCAAATCATCTTTCTGCACAAAGAACACCCAAAAAGCCACGGCACAACACAGACACATAATCCCATTAGGCTTCATTAACCTCGATCATCTCATATACACCCAACACATTAACATCAAACCAAATCCACAAAACCCATTTGTATAAACACAAATTCAACTCAAAACACAAACAAAAATCCAATCATTTTATCTCTGTGACTAAATTTGCATAATTTGATAAGCCAAGAGAGAAAGAGAGAGTGAGTAAATTTGTTTTGTATACCTCAAATTTGGCTTCTGATTTGAATTTCTTTAATGTTTTAGAAAACCCACCAGTGTTTTCAAGATAATCAGCTATAGAGTGAAGCAAAATTGTCTTCTGTTCAGGCTTCAAAGCTTGAGATTCGGTGTTGTTTTCTTGTTTCATGATTGGTGGTCTGTTAGAGTTCAACAGTACTTGGCGAGGCTTAAATGATAAGAGATTAGGGTTTATGTTTACTGTGTTGGCAACTGGGGTTTTGGACATAAAGAGAAAGATGGATAGCTAGGGTTTTGTGTGTTTTATACAGGTAAAGGAAGAGACTACCTGGGTCAGAGAGAGGAAGAGGTTAACAAACTCAACGGACAGAAGGGTTTTAGGGAACGTGGTTTGGCTTGGCATTTTGATGCTTAGGACTTTAGAGCCGCTAGACAATAAAACTGGACAGTTTAAAATAAGGGTAAAAAAAAAAAATGCATCTCTCAAATCAAAACCCTTTGTCTTATTAACATGTTGAACTTTTTCTAGAATTTTTTTACGAGAATATTTATTTTTTAGACAAAATTTTATCATTATTTCAAAATCAAGCTATAGTTACCTGTGAGAGTATGTTTCAAATTAAATTATATCAGGTTGATTTAATATGAAGTAATTAATTTAATGAATTCAAAAATAACTTG
>Ga0325402_1003477_pt1 | contig 14223 bp, 7 predicted proteins | sample PopdelMetagenome_22_FD_207212 | JGI IMG/M metagenome (GOLD analysis project Ga0325402, IMG submission 207212) | Populus deltoides microbial communities from Bellville, Georgia, United States - Xylem-PdKOR-R3 | ecosystem: Host-associated > Plants > Phyllosphere > Stem > Wood/Secondary xylem... | reverse complement strand
GTGACTTGGACCTTCCTTTTTCATACGTTGAATAATAAAATACTTTATCATGAATGTTACCATATTGCTTTGGAACAAATATTAGATTGTCGAATGCTTAAATGTTGACAAATGGTTAATTAGCTTTAGCTAATGACATCCGATTGGATGAGCGGGATGAATGGTTGATTAGCTTCGGCTAATGGCATCCGAATGGATGACCAGGACGAATGATTGATTAGCTTCAGCTAATGGCATCCGAATGGATGACCGGGATGAACGACTGATTAGCTTTGGCTAATGGCATCCGAATGGATGGCTGGGATAAATGAATGATTAGCTTCGGTTAATGGCATCCGAATGGATGACCAGGATGAACGATTGATTAGCTTTGGCTAATGACATCTGAAATGAATGACTGGGGTGAGTGAACGGTTAATCTCAGCAAATGATGCCTTAATAGGATAGCCGGGTTTAAGATTATGGTTGATTGCAAGAATTGGTGCATCTATATATATACTACAAGTTGTTTATACCAAGTACATGAAGAAATTATAAATGTTAATGCTTAATTTAACTACCAGACCGTTTAGTTGTTGTTGTTATTATTATTATTATTATTATTATTATTATTATTATTAAGTAATTGCATTCTCTTAAATGTTTTGTACTGCAGCAGGGACGTCACACCAACGAGATGTCTAGGAAACCCAATACACGGGAACCTACTTTTGCAAGGAATCATGTAGATGCATTCTAAATCACAATGTATTTTGTATGAATCAATGTACTGAACTTATAACTTTTATTAGATCCTTTTGTTTAAATTGTAATGGCTATTAGTAGGATAAAAATGTAAACTCATGTCTATGTATGTATATTTTTAATATGAACTTCTAATCATGCAACCATAATATTATGTGTTTATGTAAGATTCACTTTTAAATGAAATGTTGATAGTATGGATTGTATTTTGATGATGTGAGGGATCAGGTTTGCCGATTTCCGGCACCATGTGTATCAAATATATATATATATATATATATATATATATATATATATAAATTTACTGTTGTTTTGGGCTTGAAAAGCCGGGTTGTTACATATTCAAAGCAGAAAAAAGTTCATATCTTTAGGCAATCTTCGTATAAACCTTAAACAATTTTCGATATGTTTAACGAAATCCCTAGAACTCCCAAAAATTAAATTTACCATTTTCGTTACGTGTATGTGTTTCGAGAAACCCAACAAATCTGTCTAACAAGATCATTAGGAATCTTAAAAATATTTTAAATTTACTATTTTCACTATGTGTATATGTTTTGGGAAACCTAACAAGGGTATAATTGGTGAGCTTTCGTACCCTAATTAATATATACAAATAATTTATTTGTAATAATTTATAATGTATATAAAAAGACTTTTGTTTTTATATATTACGAGATGGCATGCCCGCGCGCTACCGCGAGCTTATAAAACAAATGTACTTGATAATGTTATAATTGTGAACCAACATTAGATAAGTAATAAAAATTAAATGTATGATGGAGCCAATATTTCATGATAGAAAAAAAAAGTTGTGTTGGTGATCAAAAACTTAGAGACTGAACAAAATGATTTGTAGTAATCCACAATATTTTGTGAGGAAAGATACAGTGCTTTTGTCACATGATTTAGCTTTTCTGTTAATAAAAAGAAAAAAAATTACAAAACTAAATTCTCTACCAACTTAATATTAAAAAAAATTAACAAAGATAATTTTGGAAGGAAAAAAACACATGAGAAAAAACGTTGTAGCAATTGAAACGTTTTGTGAGGAAAACTACAGTGCTTTCTCCAATAAAATCAACAACGATAATTTTAGAAAAAATCATAAAAAAACCATTTAGACAAATATTGTAGCAATTCACAGTGTTTTATGAGAAAAGCTACAACGCTTTTCCCATATGATTTAGCTTTATTGTAATTATAATTCTTAACCAACTCAATATTAAAAAAAAATCGACAAAGATAATTTTGGAAAAAATCATATGGGAAAACACTGTAACAATTCACAGTGTTTTAAAGAAAAAAATTATAAAGCTAAATTCTCAATAAACTCAATATTAAAAAAATAAAATTGACAGAGATAATTTTAGAAAAAATAACAAAAAAATACAAAAAAAAGGTAAAAAAACCATATTGGAAACACTATAGCAATTCACAGTGTTTTGTGATGAAAGTTATAGTGCTTCCCCACATGATTCAACCTTATTTGTAATGACTTATAATTGTAATTTTCAACTAACTCAATATTAAAAAAATAAATTGATAAACATAATTTTGAAAAAATCATAAGAAAAAAAAAACCGTGTTAAGAGATACTCTAACAATCCATAATGTTTTGTGAGGAAAGCTACAATGTTTTTCCCACATGATTAAGCTTTATTACAAAATTAAATTCTAACCAGCTTAATATTAAAAAAATAAAATCGACAAAGATAATTTTGAAAAAAAATATTACAAAAAAAATACAAAAAAACTGGAAAAAAACCATGTGGGAAAAAACACTATGACAATTCACCGTAATTTGTAAGGAAAATTATAGTGCTTTTCTCACATATTGTAAATGTAATTTTTAACCAGCTCAATATTAAAAAATAAAATAAAAAAAGATAATTTCAGAGAAAATCATAAAAAAAACAAAAAAATATGCGGAGAAGCACTGTAACAATTAACAATGTTTTAAAAACAATTACAAAATAAAATTCTCAATCAGCTCAATATTAAAAAAAATCAATATAAATAATTTTAAAAAATAAAAAAATAAAATAGAAAAATCATGTGAGAAAACACTATAATAATCCATAGTATTTTAAAGAAAAAAAATTACAAAGCGAAATTTTTAACTAACTTAATATAAAAAAGTAAAATTAGTAAAGATAATTTAAAAATAAGAACAGTAATTTAAAAAAATAAAAAAATAAAAAATGGAGAAAAGTTAGGAAAAAAAAAATTCCTGTTATAATTCTAAATACGTGGATGAACAGTAAATCAGCCATGTACTTTAACTTATTACTTAATATATTTTATTTAATAGAGGTTTGTAATCATGTTAACCTCGTGGGATGAAAACACATAAAAAAAAAATGGTTTTTGTTTTGATGAAAATAAAAACAAACAAAAGGTTAGGAAGCTTTCAAGAGCGCGAAGCGGAATTAGGAACCCTCCTCCACCACCTCCTCCTCCTCCGTGAACTTGCACTGCTATCCCGTGACCAACTAGCAAGGAGCCCGTAAAAGAGTAGTTATTGGAAAAGGCAATATATTTTATAGGATGTAAAAGAGTAGTCAATGGAAAAGAAAAAAAAAAAAAGAGAGGAAGGAAGGGTCCCACTTTTACTATTCCCCACCCGCAACTTGGATCCTTTTTCTTACGCTGATGGATCTCTCCTCTTTTGCAATTTTTTTCTGTGATTTTGTAGTTAAATGAAGAGAGGAAGGAAGGGTTTCTTCAGCTTTGTAAATATTTTCAATATTTTTGTTGCATGAATTACAGCTCTTTGACCGATCTTCTTGTTCCTTCGGGTAATAATTCTGTTTTCTTTACTCTCTTATCCGGTTGCTTTCTGGATCTTTTCCATCGTTAATTCTGTTCGTTTGTTGAGAAGGTAAGAAATGGATTTTTTGTTTGTGAGCTTGTTTATTACCAATTCCTTTCCATTTTTATCACCAGGTTATTTGATTCTGTGTTTTGGTATGTGCTATTTTTGGATGCTGGCTGATTCTTAAATTTTTTGTGTGTATTTTTGGGTTGAATTCCATTATTGGATTTAATTCCTGTTTTCATGCAAAACATCAAGTGGAATCAGTTGATTTTCTTTTTTAAAGTAGTAAACAGTTCTGACACGAAAAGGTATGCTTTATTGCTTTACTGGATTTGGTTCTGTTTTTCACACAGTTTTTCTTTTCTTGGAAAGAAAAGGTCAGGGCTTGGAAAAGTAGTTAATTTTCATCAAAGATTTCTGTTTTCTTTATTTTTTCTTAACTTGCATTGCTTCGTGCAGTGTTCATAATTAAAGCCTTTGATTTCCCTGGATAGATCATGCTCTTTCTGTTTGTTTAATGGAGTTAAACATTTGCAGTTGTCTTTTTCCGCCCCCTCTTTTGGTTGTTTGTGAAGCTTAATTTGTTCTAGAACTGGCCTTTTCTTTCTTCTTGTTTTTCACTTTCATATTGTGTAGAAATTATTATCTAAAATAAATGAAGCTTGCCCATCTAGTCTTGATTGTAGAGTGACAATCCAGTAGTCTCATTGAAATACATACCTCTCATCTGATTTCCTGTAATTCATCTTCGTTAGCATAAATAATAACATTTTTTCATGTTAGGTAATGCTTGAAGGTTGTTTTAAAATCCGAAAACTGTAAAATCCGTTTGTGGAACTGTGGTGTACTAAAGAAGGTAGCTTCTTTTAGCTGCAAATTAGTGCAGTTAGAGGTTTCAGTATTGGTGAAGTTTGGTTTGAGTCAACAGTGAGTTGAATCATGGGTTATATTTGTGATTTTTGTGGGGAGCAAAGGTCCATGGTTTATTGCCGGTCAGATGCTGCATGCTTATGCTTATCATGCGATCAAATTGTTCATTCTGCTAATGCCTTGTCCAAGCGTCACTCACGGACCCTCTTATGTGAAAGATGCAATTCACAACCTGCATTAGTTAGACGCGTGGAAGAAAGAATCTCTCTTTGTCAGAATTGTGATTGGATGGGCAATGGCTCCTCAACATCAGCTTCCACACATAAAAGGCAAACGATCAATTGTTACTTTGGCTGTCCATCAGTTTCTGAGCTTTCTTCAAAATGGCCATTCATTTTAGACTTCCCTTCTGGGGGTGGATCTACTTGTGAGCAGGAGTTGGGTTTAATGAGCATTGCTGAAAATAGCACCAAAAACACTTGGGGTCCGACAGAGAATACTATTTGCCATAATGCATCTGGAATTGTTGGGGTTAATGACAGGTGTGAAATAGCTAAATCAGGTGTTTGGCATGAGGCTTCTTCAGTACCTGAATCAAGCTCTGTGCCAAACAATTTAGACCAGCCAACCAGATCTCCAAATTCATCTTTGCCAAAGGTATGTGGTACTTCTATATATTTACCATCTTGTAGGTGTAATTAAATTATTCTGCAGGGATGTAGGTGTCTGTCATTTGGTTGCATGAACAATCTAATAAGCAACATGGTGATCTAAATTTTGGCTTACAGGAAAGTAAAATTACTTTTCTCAGTCATCTTCACATTTTAGGTCCCCTTTAATCGTTTTCACATTTTAGATTTCTGGGTATGAAGAATGTTATAAATTTAAACTTCCTCATAAGAAAATCTTTGTTATCGTGTCCAATCTTTTGTCTATGCAGTATGCTTAACCTTTGACAGTCTGGCTTTTAAAATTTAAATTGCTAAATAAAGCCTATTCTTTCTGAGAAAATGTATGTAGTTGGGAATCTCATCCCTCCTTTTAATGATATGATTTTTCTGTTTAGCAATTTTAACAGGTTATATTGTAGTACTATTCTCAATCATTCAAAGGTTCTTTTAACCTCAGAACTAATTTTGTGATAGTGTTTGCCTTCTACATGCATGGTAATGATGCACTTGGAATGTCTGGTCTTTGAGCTTTCCTACATCCATCTAAGCTCATAGTCAGTCAAGGCCTAACTTCATTTCATCGTTTCAAGTTAGCAAACTGAAATAAACACACATGCGTGATCATAGAGATAGAGAGAGAGAGTTGTTACCTTTGCTTTTTGGATATTTGAAATTTTTATTTTCTGTTTCTTAAGGACCTTTTGCAAATTTCACTCTACCCATCTGCAGTTATACTGTCCTGGGACTAAGTGTCCTGCATGCTATGAAGATGCTGATCTTTATGAGGACTTCAATATGGCTGAAATGGAGTTGAATCTTGAAAGCTATGAAGAACTATTTGGTGTTACCCTCAATAATTCAGTAGAGCTTTTTGAGAATGGTGGCATTGATAGCTTATTTGGGACAAAGGACATGCCCATTGTTGATTCCAATTGTCAGGGTGCAGTTGCAGCTGAGGTTCTCTTTTTATATTTTTATCTTTTGCTGTGCATGTATCTTTGTCTTTTGATTTGTTTGTTCCTTGTTGTAACAATTGAAAATAAATGTATACTTCGGGGTTACCATGTCTTTTTTGTTTAATTTTTTAATATGTCAAATTAGTCACTGGAAAAAGATAATATTGAACAGTTTTAAGTTGCAGCAGTTCTCTTCTGTCAATTTCCTTTCCATTTATAGGTTTTTTTTTTCCTTCTTTTTGGGTGGGGATGGGGGATTTATATAGTTTAAATACTCCCCTCTGACGTGATTGAAAAGAATACTTTTATTGTTGATATATATTTCATGAATTGATTTCTCACTATGTCTCACCTTGTGTTTTATGGATTCTTGCCTAAGGGAAAAGGGAAGTAAATGTCCTGATAAGGGCAATGTGTTCACGTGTGCTGCAGTCGAAATGTTCATCGTTAAGCTGAAACAATCTTAATTCCTGATTTTACTGATCTTGGAACCGGATTGAAGTAATTATCAAACAACATTGGCTAGTTGATTTTGGAGTGGAAGTAGGAAAATGCTCTGCCATGGGGTTAAAAACTGCCATCAACTTGTATGGCATCATTTTAGTTGTCAACAACAAATTTTGTTGAGTAATAAATCAGTTCATGCATTTCAGGATTAATTGACCCTCATGGTACTATACCTACCTAGCAGTTGGTCCTGATTCCCAATTCGCATACATGTTCTCTTTGTCTCTGAGGCATTTTCTACCTACCTTCGATTGCATGATAATGTGCATGGCTACTACAATTTTAAATCTACCTGCCTATGGTCACTTGTCTTTTATAAACACTTTTAGCATTAGACATTTTTTATTTATTTCATTCATAGTTAAATGTTGATTTCTCCAGGGGTCATCAGTTGGACTGGTCAACACAATACAGCCAACATGCAGCAACGCACCATCTACTGATTCTATGATTAGTACTGAGACTGAACCAATCCTTTGTTTTACGGCAAGGCAAGGCCATTCCAGCCTATCATTTTCTGGCCTTACTGGGGAGATTAATGCTGGAGATTATCAAGACTGTGGAGCATCTTCAATGCTTCTCATGGGAGAGCCTTCATGGTGTCCCCCATGCCCTGAGAGTCCTTTACCTTCAGCTAATCGAAGTGATGCGGTAAAGCGTTACATGGAAAAGAAAAAGACACGCAAGTAAGTATGCCATCAATCTAATAATATGAAAATCTATTTGGTAGGTTCACTTGGAGTTTTTTTGTGATTCCCAAAATGAGACTTGCATATATTTTATACTTATTTCCTTATTTTATTTTTCAAAAAATCTTATCATGTTATAGTCCATCAATTGATGGATTGTTCAATCAATATGGTACCCATTATTTGTTCATTCCTTTCAACGAGGAGAAACTACACTTAGAAACTTAATCTTGAGCAGAGACAAGTAACAACCTTGCAAATCAAACGAAGTGTGAAATTCTTGACTTAGTTTACCAGGTTAAGAGGTGAAGGTGCACAATGCCAAGAAATCTATAAATCAAGTAAAAAGTAAAGCAATAAAGATAAAAGAAAGATATAGGGGAAAACTGTAAATTACGTTAAGTATAAAAAAAGTGAGAACTTGCAAAAAGTTTATAAAGAAATTGTTTATATGGGGTTGACATTTGTTTCTAGCAGCTAGACGACCTATGTATAATGTTACAGAAATTGAGTTTCTCGTAAACTATAAATCCTAGTCCTATACAAACTGTCTATGATAATTAAGGATTTTACATCTTGAATCCTAGCACACAATTCATACTTTTTATTTGTGCATTTTCTCCTAGAAGTTATATGTATTACAACTCCAATTATACTACAACATTTGCTAGTCAACTGCTAAAGACTCTTGTAATGAATGGGACTTGTTTGTCGTTCAATAACTTAAATCCTATCTTCTTTGGTTTGCTCAAAAACACAAAGTGAACAACTACTGCTCTTGATCAAACAACACGTGGTTGTTTATTTTTTATATAAACAATGCTCCCTGTATTACTTTTATTTAGAAAAAAAAAAATGAAGTAATGTCGACGTGCCTCTTTAAATTGATTGATAAATGACCATCAATGATGTGGCAAATGAAGCACTACTTTAAAATATTGATTATGTTTCACTTTCAACATGTCAATCAGCTAAGCAATTTCAAAATGAAGCGTTGTTTTGCCTTCGTGTGATACTTTAAGAGCTATAAGAATTGTCGTTCTAATTCTCTATCAATTTATATTTAGCTCTTCATCTTCTTCCCAAAATCATTACTATTTTTCTACAAAAACTAAAGTTTCCCCAAAACCTAAGTTTTCTTCTTCAAAAAGTCATGGCCAACAGCACCTCTCCTTTAAAACCTTCTCTAATTACTTGTTTTCAAAATGTCACTGCATCCCCAATGTTAGTTGTAACATGGTGAATGCAAAGGGCCTTACCAAAAAGAAATTGTCCTTCAAAATCTAGTAGGGCCCTTTGCATCCCCAGAGGGTATGATTGGGGAATGCAAAGGGCCACCAAAAAGAAATTGGCCTTGAAAGGGCTTCTCTTTCCATTAGACATCAAAAGAGAGAAATTTCAAGATGACCATGTCATCCTTGATGTTTGGAAGAAATAAATTGCAACATGGCCTAACATAGCCTCTTCTGATTATATCAATTGACTTTAACTAAATCGAACATCAAACTTGACTATACCAATTGACTATAACTGAATCAAACAACACCTTGGTGATAAGTGGAAACGTCAAAGGATTCTCAATGCCATTCAATTTTATAGGATCACCATCAAACAAAACAAAGTGATGTTGGTTGCGCACTCTTTTTGGTCAAAGTTTGGTAACGTCTTCAACTTTAGGTATGGGATGTAGATTGTAATCCTCTTTGATTTTCCATGATAAGAGACCTCTGGATAGAGGGTGAAGAATTATGTGTCTTTTAACAAGTGTTCACTAGTCAATTTGAAGACCAATTAGTTGCTCCTCTTGTGTATGATGCTTGTTTAAAACAAGAGAAGAAAGAAAGGAACCTTGCAATTCAGTGTGAGCATGTTTCTTTCTTGCTATACTAGGTATGTAGATTACTAATCTACTCCAGGTCCAAGAAGCCTTCAAAGGCATCTTGAAGATATTGTTGCCTTAGTAGAAGGTTGCACCATGGCTTTAGGGCCTTTTTTCCTTAGCCAAATTTACAAGGCCTTAGAGGAATGCCAAGGCAAGAGCAAGCAACATCCTTTCATGGTGGGTGCAATTATGGGCTGCAACCTCTTACACGAGTTTAGTGATACACAGACAACCCTGGACCCTCAATTGATCTGTGTTGGAGAGAGGTTGATGAATACTCAATTCCATAGCTTCTTTTTTTGATGCTATGTGGAAGCCTTCCTAGCCATGGTAAGAAGTGACAAATCCATGGCATTCCTTATTGCAGTGAGCAGTGTTGTCAAAAGTGAAAGGCACCCTAAGGCGTCAAGTCTGTCAAATGTCTGAAACTTCAAGCGCACACCTGGATAAAACAAGGCACTAAGTTGTAAATTCAAATAAAATTTATGCATAATAGTATAATATATAAATCACAAATATATATTTTAAAAACTAAGACTAGAAAATCAATGGGAAACTTAAAATATTTTAACAGTCATTAAAAAGTTATACTATAAACCTTTAAAAACAAAATAAGGCAATTTAAAAGAGCAAGTAGATTAAAATAGTTAAAACTTAAATATCATCATCATCAATCTTCCAATGCAACATCATCATTTGCACTTTCATCTCCTTCACTCAAGTCTCCCATATCCTCCATTTCAAGGTTATCATCTGAATCATCACTTAAATCATAATGCACTTCTTTAGAATTAGAACTTAATCCCACTTCATATCCAGAACTAGAATTTGATGCTCCTCCTATACTTCTTAATAAAGATGTACCTGATTCTTCGTTTTTCATTTTTGAAAAACCATGGCTGCCACTAACCCACAATGCTCTCTTTAAATGTGCTTGCAGCTCCATTTTGATGATTCTTTTTTCTTTTTAAACCCTACTCTTTACTTTTACAACTATACCCTTAAATTATTTTTGGTGGTGGTGGTGGATAGAAAGAATATGGGCAAAGATGTCAAAACACATTAATTAACAAAATAGAAAAAAAAAAAAATTTCAACGAGTGCTTTTTTTAGTACCTAGTGCTTGCATTCCAAGTGAGTGCCTATGCAATGCCTTGTTAAATTGCCTTGCCTGGAAAAATAAAAGGCATTGGGGTCTCACCTTGTCTTGCTTGGAGCACCTCTTGACAACATTGACAATAAGTACTTGCCCAAGTTGGTTCTCTCTTAATTTGTCAATTCTTTGGCTTTAATAAGATCAATACACCTCTTGCCTATATGCAACCCCTAGTTAAATTGCCTTGCTTGGAAAAATAAAAGGCACCGGGGACTCACCTCGATTCATTTTCTTTTTCAAGAAGTGAATGCTACCAACTTTTAATGCCTTGTCGATATGATTCGTCAAGATGACAACTGTTAGTATAATGTATTCATGAGTCATGCCGCTTACAGTTTATTTTCCCCTTTGTTTGCTCAATAACGGAGATTGTGTGATTGCTCAGAAGTTTGATTTTTCCTCCATCAATTAGTTGAATATCTCTTCGGCCCTCTTGATGTCAAATGAGTATTTTTTTTATTTTATGGTTACTTTTGTTTCTTTACTAATAGGTTTGTTATTCTTTTTAGGCTTTTTTACTGCAACAATCTCAAATGATTTTTCATCTTTGAATTCTGTGACCGATATTTGTTTCTACTAAATTTCTTCAAACTCTTCCACAAAGCTTGAATGTGTCATTGCGACCTCATTTAAGTAGCCAACTAGGTACATTTCTCTAAGTGTCTTCTTTTTTGCTTGGTTGACAACATTTTTTTTGAATCGAACAACATCATCTATAAGGGTGTAAATATTTTAGTACTTGGTCTCTACAAATCGTTTTCGTATATTTCATTGCATCCTTTCCATAATTAACTTTTTGCACTTTTGTTCTATTATGGTTATAGGGTACTTTATATTTAGAATCCTGAAACGAAGGACATGGTTTTTTATAAACTCTCCCTTGGTCTTGGATTATCCAAGTTAGCCAATGTTACTTTTGGTTCTATAAAAATGCTTATGAAAATGAGCCTCCATTTCTTCCTAGCTATTGATCGAGTTGGGTGGCAGTGTGGAAAACCTGTGAAAGACAGTCTTGGTCACTGATGAACCAAATAAACTTAGTTTCAAAAAGGCATTAGCAACACCGTCATCACAATTACAATAAACTTGGTGATGTGTTTCCTTCTTGACTAGTAGTTCTCCTTAGAAAACTATTTGAAGTTAGCTATCTTCATTCTTTGAGAATTGGATTTAATATGCCAATCGCTTCAGGATATGAATGATTATTTTGCATCTGGCTATAAGTCCAACATTAAGCCTTATTTTCCTTAAGTGTTGGGTTAATTCAACCCTATCAATTTTTCTCGTTGCTTGCTGGTTGACAACAGGTCCTTGAGGCATCTAAAGATCGAGATTGCCTAGTTTAAAGGCAGTTTGTGGAGCACTAAACTGCAAAAGTACAAGTTGAGATGGTTGTAGATAAGGTGGGTGAGCCTTGTAATTAGCTTGAGACTGCTTATACAATTGTGGTGTAGGTGGTACCTCATGGCCGATTGTGTCTAACTTGGGCTAAGCTTGTTGTGTTGTTTATTGTGTGGTCATGTGATACATAGGACGTGGCTAAGAACTTCCAAACATTTCTATTAGATACTTGTTATCGAAGTATATCATAGGACTTGCCTTATCGGAAACTAGTCAAAAGGAGTGCCTAATCGACTCTATTTGAGCTTGTTCTAGATTTAATTGAGCTGATTGGCCACAACTTGCATGGTCTTGTTGACTATAACAATATTATTGTGGTAAGTTGTGACAATTGTATTTTCCATTTTTAACTAGATAACTTTTAAATCATCATTAGATAGATTTAAGTTATGATAAAAAGACTTACATTTAGAAAGAGCCCAGTCAGTTGTGAGCATTTGATCTTACCATCATAAGGTTTTGTAGGAGGTATAAAAACACTAACATGTCCACCACTAATTGGTAGAGGTAATAATGTTGGGAAGTGTGGCATCGTTAAGGCATTGTGGTTATGTCCAGGTGCAATTCTTTGTTGATGGGTGAATTAGATGATGAAGAACCATCCCGTGACACATTTGATGGAGGCTACTCCATTGGCCTCTATGTTTGTGAGTTGTTTTCAGACTCCTCGTGTCAGGGAAATGACCTTTATCAATTGTATGGACTGATTGATTGTCAGTTAATATAATCATGTTTTTTTTGGCATGATTACCAATATGTTATTATTTTAACAAATGGGTCCCAATGAGGGTGTTAATCAATTGATGAATTCTTCGAACAATATGCTAGTTATTTGTTTTTTTTTTCAATGATGAAAAGCTACATTTAGAAATTTAATCCCGAGCTGAGGCAGGTGACATTCTCGCAAATCAAACAAAATGGAATTCTTAACTTGGTTTAATAGGTTAAGAGATGAAGGTGTGTAATGCCAAGAAATCTACAAACCAAGTAAAAAGTAAAGCAATAAAGATAAAAGAAAGTTATAAATTGTGATAAATAAAAGAAATCAATAAATTGCAGAAAGCTTGTAAAGAAATCATATATATTAGGCTGACTCCTGTTTCCAGGTACTAGACGACCTATTTATAATGTTATAGAGATCGAATTTTACATAAACTATAAATCCTAGTTCTATTATAATTTTTTATGGCAAAAAAGTATTTTAGAACCTGAATCCTAGTGCAATTCCTATTCGTGCACCACCTCTTGACAGTTTAAGTGTTATAACTCTAATTATACTGCAACATTCACCAATGTTAACTGCAAAAGACTCATGTTTTGAATAAGACTTGATCGTTGATCAATAACTTAAATCCTCATCTCCTTGATTGATTTTAGTTATTTTCACTGGTTTGCTTACAAACACCAAGTGAACATCTACTGCTCTTGTTTATTTTTAGTACAAAAAATTATTTGGTTGATTTTCTCACTTAGTTGTACATGTATATTGTGTGCTATATTGTTTTTCTCTTCTTGTATTTTATCATCATGTAATATGTCCATATAGTGCAGCAATACAGTCTTAAGATATCATACAATTCACAAGAAATAGCGCAATGCATGCATTTGAGTGTATAAATTATCCTTTTCTTGTGTTTGTTTTTGTAGTTCACATGTGAAGATAAATGACTGCATATATAAGTTCTTTCTTTTAGCTGACCTGGTTTGAGGAGAATTCAAGAGCACGTACCATACTGTATACCTAAGTAACCTTTTTCTTTAGTGATTTTCACAAATATTTTGCTCACCTAGACTCTGAACTCTGGTTTTTATGGTTGTACTTTATTTGAAACTTTTGTGGATTTTCAGAATCCTCTGCATTTTGTTCTGCACTTTATGGCAGTCCTATGTTTAACAGCTTGGCTAATTCTGTCATAGGTTTGAAAAGAAAGTGAGGTATGCGTCTCGCAAAGCAAGGGCAGATGTAAGAAGGCGTGTGAAGGGTCGTTTTGTCAAAGCTGGTGATGCTTATGATTATGACCCACTGAGCCAAACAAGAAGTTTCTGAGTGTGCAATTGTAAACCATGTTTTTGGAAGAATATAAGGAACGAAACCGATCTTTAGTTTGGAGAGACTTGATATTTATTCCTAAACAACAGATGTTGATACATTATTTTCCTTGTGCAATGACAGGCTATACGATGGTGTATCAATGGGGTCAAGGTTTTTGTGGGGAGAAAAGGTGAAGTAAGGAAGTAAAGGAGCTGGTTTCTGATGCTTCACCAAAAAGTTCTGATAAACAGAAACGAAAGATGGTTTCTGACATCATCCATCAAGATTGCCTGATTGCCTTGCCTTGACACTGGAAGTTTTCATTTCCTATCCACTTCCCTGAGCAGCTTCATCTGTTTCATTTTTTACTCCAGGGAAAATATACATATTTGTCCGACCATAAAAGTGCTCAATGCTCATAATGTTGACTATTAATCCTCTAAGCTCCTGCTCAGGTCAGTTGCCAGGTTGGCCAAAGATCTTGCCGTTGTAAT
>Ga0325402_1003474_pt1 | contig 14226 bp, 10 predicted proteins | sample PopdelMetagenome_22_FD_207212 | JGI IMG/M metagenome (GOLD analysis project Ga0325402, IMG submission 207212) | Populus deltoides microbial communities from Bellville, Georgia, United States - Xylem-PdKOR-R3 | ecosystem: Host-associated > Plants > Phyllosphere > Stem > Wood/Secondary xylem... | reverse complement strand
GAACGTCGATCTGTTTATGAGAGGCTTGACTGGTTTCAAACGATGGAAACACAAACTGTTTTGGATCTGTGTAACCGTGTTTCTATTTTCTAAGTCTAAGGAGACTGGAGAGGGAGAGGCGGAGAGGCGAGAGGGTGTGGGTGCTCTGGTACGGGGGCGGGTGCTCTGGTTAGGGTTAGCGGCGAGGGAGAGGGGGGACGGCAAGGGCGAGGGAGAGTGTTTCTCTGTTAGGGAATTAGGGTTAGCGAGTGGAGAGAGGCGAGAGTTCATCGTTTTCTATTTATACCGTCAACACAAAACACTGGTTAGAGACCTTTTTTTTGAACCGGTTCGGTTCAGTCCGGTTCAACCGGTTCCTGCATTATAAAACCGAAAACCGAACCGAACCGGGATTTTTTCTAACTATTCTAATCGGTTTAATCAGTTTTTTTTCTCGGTTCGGTTTTTTCGGTTAATTTTTTTTCGATTTTCTCGGTTTATTCGGTTTTCCGGTTTTTTTGCACACCCCTAATCACCATAGTTATAAAACCCGACCCAGTAGTTGATCCAGTAAAATAATTAGGTCACGGGTCTGGTGGATCGACCCGGGTCCTATATCAAGCATTCTTTTACTCCCTCGGACAGTACTTTGATTGAAATCACATTCATTTTCATTCAAGGTAGGTCTTGAAATGTAGTTACAAATCTTGTGGTAGGAGACAGAATAATTCATTTAACATGAAACTCAAATATGAATCACCACTTCCATGAGTTCTTTCTTTTTCTAAAGCTGCTAAACGAGGACTGTCACACCTGTATTTGCCTTGTGTATGATTCTTAAATATGTCTGGGCTAATTCACCATTCACGGCTGCTAATGAGATGCCATAAAGCGGAGAGGCTACTCCGGTACTCTATACAGCGACAGGAGCTCGAGGGCACACAAATATCAGCGACAAATTAATCCTAACTTTAAGATTTGACATCGTTTAAACCCCCCTAAAAAAAATGAAAAATGTCAACTCCCCTACAATTCCCCAGCTTCGAAACTTTAAGGCTCAGCCCAAAAAATTCGCATGCATTTCTCTAAAAGACGAAGAAAATAGAACATATACTCAATCACTTATGCTTCTGGTTTTTACTAAGCATGTACAAATAGCTTGGACATAAATATCAACATAGGAGAGATGAAGCACCTGGAGAAGTAGCACCAGTTGGACACTGATTTCTTCAATTTAACTAATAGATCTCTTGGCTATTCGAAGAAGAAGCTAATAGATCTTTTGGTTCAAAGAAAGAAATTAGGTCAGACTTTAACTTTCCTTTTGATGTTAGGTGCAGTGTTAAATGAAATTATTGTATATCTAGGCCGGGTCTCACTCGGGTCAACCGGGTCACGGGTCGACCCACTGGGTCGACCGGGTTTGACCGGTTTTTTACTTCCATCGGTTTTTTATCTTACCCGGACCGGTCTAGCCTCCGGGTCGACCGGTTCCCGGGTTAACCCGCCGAACCGGTCTAGATTTAATAACTAATGATGATGACCATGCAGAGCTCCCGAACGTATAATATTAAAAATAATTTTTTAAAAAATATATTATTTTAATATATTTAAAAATAATCTTTAAAAAACAATTATTATTATACATCCAAACACCACCTTATATTCCTTATATAGGATTGTATTAGTAGTAAACGTGAACCTGTGAGGACTGAGGAGGAGGACATGAAAATGGAAAGTTACATTTGAAGGGTCCTTATAGCTTCTTAGTTTTTGTTAGGTAAGGCCCTCGTAAAAACAGAGACTAATGCTTTAACTTCTGTCTCAAAACATTCACAGTTCACAACTTTGTAGGACAGCTCCACCAGTCTTTGAGAAATGGAAGAATCTCCATTTGAACTCACACTCGAAGGACCACATTGCCCTTAAGTGTAGGCTGTTCTAACTTCTACCCCTGTATGCATTAACTTTATACTAGGTTTAGCATGCATCGTTGAGTTACAGTAGAAAGCTCCCATTAGCAGCAGTGTAGACAGGTAATTAATTAATATATAAGGATTATGAACTATAATTCTTGAGAATTAGAAATAGAGAACAAGCTTCAATAGTTTTAGATAAAGTAAAGGTTATTGAAGTATTTTTACATAATATGAGCTGGTGAGTGGTTTATGGAGTAAATTTTTTGACAGTGATGGACCCAAGACATAAATTTTTAGCTACATCATTAGTGACTATCCCATCTAACTCTTTTCCATGTCTCCTGCTGTTTGTAAAAGTGTTGGTTATACACTTGTTTAAACTAGAAACCTCGGGTACTATAAGATGGGTGGGGGTGGCCAGGGTTCTTTACACTGCAAGTGAGAAAGACAAGAGAAAAGTAGAGAGTGTGTCAATGCCAGGTGTTGAGAGAAGTGCTAAGATGGAGAGAACTCAAAAGATGCTACTGATCCTTGCCATTTTCGTACTGGTTCTTGCCTCCAATGTTGAAGCAGGAAGGAAGCTCAAGGACAAGGAGAAAGCTGACCAACCTCAGAACTATCTAGGAGGCTTTGGTACCAGTGGTGGCTTTATCCCAAGTCCTAATGGTCCTGTCTTTCAACTTGGGCCAACAGGGTATTGCTCTTACCCTGGGGTTGGTTGTGTCAGGATCCCTGGTACTGGTTCCATTGGCTCACCACCATGATCAAGAGTCTTGACTGCACTTACTAGCCAGGATCTCTAGCTAGTTAGTCTAGTGCTCTGGTTTGAGGCTCTTGATTTAGGGGTCTGGATTTGTTTTAGCCGTGGAAGTTTCAATAAGCTTGTTTCAGTTCGGTGTCCTTTGTTTATGCTTGGTCTTGTGTGCTTGTGTTGAAGCTTATGCCTCTTCTTTTGTTAGTGTCTATGTTTCAGGTCTGTCATTAATTATCTAGTTGTTCTATGAAGAACTTGGCTTTCAAACCCTTAACCAGTACTATGTACATTACAAGCCCTATCAATAGATGATCTACGTTTAAGTTACTACTTGTTCTACATATTCTCTGCAATGTTGTGTTCTATCTTTGAGACATCCCCTCTCTCTCTCTCCTTCTCTTTCCCCCCACCTCACAGATCTTGATCAGCAAGAAAAGAGAAGCTTCTTACAACACCGTGTGTTAATTAACCATATAATCTTAGTTATCTAATCACATTGAAGCACACTTGATTAAAAAAAGAAGAAGAAGAAGAAAATCACATGAAATACACATCCCATTTCCAGTTAAAGATCAATGGTCTCAGGATTCTTGCTGGATGTGAACCATGCCATGTTCCCCTAAATGGATGAATGATTTTATTGTTTATTTTGTAATTTTGCAGGAACAGTTGAAATAGGCTTAAATGGGAGAACAAGTTTTGAAATATAAATGCTTACTTGTAGCCATAACTGGCTTTTCTGAAACATGATTCATGGTTTGATGGATTTGGAACATAACTCCTCCTTTTTAGCAGTTGTTGAATTATTTGAATTGTACTAAGAAATAAATAGTTGGGTGAGGCATTTGCCATTTGTGATAAATGATGCTTGTATCATGGGAATTGCAGCCCTCAATCAGCAGGCAAAAAAAAGCTGCTTTTGGTTACTGTTCTGATTTTAAAAAAAAGGACAAATATAAATGTACTTGAGTAGAGGGACATAAAAAATATAAAAATAAATTTATTGTTAAAATAATTTTGAAGTAAATTCTTAATTTTTCAAAATAAAAACACAATATCATGTTATTTTTATTTTAATTGCCGCTGTCTTTTTTGTATAGAGATAGGATGAAAATCATGCAATCCTTGACTATACAGAATATTGGCTGCAAGAATCTAACATTGTACCTTCCTAGTTTCTACATCTTTTTAAGACATTGAAGGATCTTAACAGTCTCCCACCAACCAGAACCTCTCTGTTCGATGTTATGGTACTCAAAAGTATGTTATTAATTTGAAGATTAAAACAAGTTTTTATACCTTCTATCACACATCACTCCTCTCTCATTGTTATCTTCAACGCAAAAAATGCCTTGAATATTAGTATGCTTAGATTAGTCCAAATATATCCTTAATTTGGCCATAAAGATTATATATATATATATATATATATATATATATATGGAAGATTAATTATAATGTTTACAAAAACATACGAATAACTGTTTAATTTATTCACATATATATATTAATTGAAAATCTTTCTTCCTTTCATTGCCCTTAAAATCTTTGAGGTTTGAATATACTTAAACTTTGTTTGATAGATTAACATGATGGGATTCATGATGGGTTTTAATTTGAATTCTTTTTTATATTAATTTATTTAAATTCAAATAATATAATAAGTTAAACTATGATTTGGTCAATCGTTTAAATTTAATCAAATCAAAATTAAAATTAAAATAAATTAAAACAATTATATTTGGATAAAAATAATAAATTTAAATTGATTTAATAAACATAAATAACTTAACAACTCTATAACTCAAATCTTAATCCGAATCAAATCTTAAATTAGATTTGGCAATTATGGTAAGAGTTTATTTAAATGTATTAAAAATTATTTTTTATTTAGAAATATATTAAAATAATATGTTTTTAAAAAATATTTTTAATACTAAAATATCAAAACAAATCATAAACAAAAAAAAATAAAAATTCAAAGATTTTTAAAAAGAAAAATTTTACATGTGAAAATCACTATGGTGGAAATCCCATACATGCTGTGGATGAAACTAATGGATGAGAGATAATTGGTGGAAACACTCCTCATGGACCTTTGTTCAACTAAAATTTAAAAACATGGTCGTCCATATTTGGTAATCAATCTTAATCATATCCATACAAGTAAATCTTCCAACATGTTTTGTCAAAATCTCAAACATCATTAATCAAATTTATTAAATCCAAATCCTTGAGTCAAGTAATCACATCACACCATCGACCTATCGTCTTTACATAAGTACCCAAAAACATTTGTTTCCCTTGTCTATCTATTTCTCTTGCAACTCTCGATCAATATCTGTTTGGTTCCTGAGAAAACACCAAAAAAAATGGAGCATAATTTTCTCTACCTTCTTTACAAAAAGCTATACTGCATCCAAGGCGAATAGCTCTCACCTTTTCATGATCATTGATAACAACATCAAAATAGTAAAAAAAAAACCATTTTGATTTGTTCACAATTTTCCATCAAGTTCTCACTTAACTGATCAAAAAATGGATGATACCTATGTTGTTTGTGCTGATACCCTTGAATGGGTTGCTTAAGGACCATGTCTTCATAAAGAAGTCTGCTCTACTTGCATAATTCGTCTTCGTTTCATCTGCAATGATTTCCATTGCTGCATTTGCAAATCAGAATCCAACACCATCTTTGTCATTAACATTGATTATTACATCAACTGTCTTTTGATTTCTGGGTTTTGATTATATTTTGAAAAGTTTTGGTTGTTTTGTTCTTTATGATGGTTTTAATTTCTGGGTATTGACTTTTATACTGTAAAGTTTTGGTCTTTTTAATTTTTGGGTGTTGGTTTTTGTAGGCATTAGGGGATTACACAAGGATGATAAGTGACTTCAAAGGTTTAGGTGGAGTTAATGGAAAAAAGGGTAATGTAGGGGAGTGTTGATATCATGAAAGGACAGGTTTATTTTGATGATTTTGATCATTGTAAGATAATTACAGCTATGTGTAGGTTATCATGCAATGTTTGCAACAAGAAGGATGGAGGGTCAAAGGAGTTTAATAGCATTGAGCAATTGAAGGGGCATTTGCTTCACAGGCATAAGCTGTTTATATGTGGTCTATGTTTGGAAGGTAGGAAGGTGAGAGTTGATTCATTGTTAACCTTTACTTCTTAGCTTGGTATTTAAAGAAATGAGCATCAATGGAGTGTTAGAATATGAGATCGAGAAACGGTATTGAAATGAGCTCAATGAGATTATTATGTAGAATGTGCGGTAGGATTTGATCGTTTTTACATTGTCTTTGCTTTAGCAGGCACACTTGTGTTCTCTGACTTAATTAAGTTTTGAACCAGATATTTACAAATGAGCAGAAGTTATATAATAGAGCACAATTGACTCAACATGTGAGGACGGGGGACTCGGTGGTTGATGGTAGTGAAAGTGAAAGAGGTGGATTTACAGGACATCCTATTTGTGAGTTCTATGAGAATCCTTTTTATGGAGATAATGAGCTTTACTTGCATATGTTTACTGAGCATTTTACTTGCCACATATGCCCAAGGTAACCCATGCATTTTTTCCTTAAAAAGGCTTTCATGTTTTTAGTGTTTTGTTTTATCAAATGTACACTCTCATATGTCCATTTTGTTTTTTGTTCAATACAGGCAACACCCTGAACAATATGAATACTTCAACAGTTATGATAACTTGGAGGTTGATTATATTTTGTTTTCATATGTCTTACTTGCTTGTTTTTCATTGTATGGCATGATTGCTTTGTTTTTTAATTAACATACCAAACTTTATATCTCATATCCATTTTCATCAAGAACATTTCTTATGCGAAGATGAGCCTTGCCTTGCAAAACAGTTTATTGTTTTTGTAATTGAATCCGAATTGAAGGTGATATCTATTAGTCTTAATGATGCATCTTTTCCTTTTGGCTGTCAATATTTAGAATTTGTTTTTTATGTTTTCTGGAGGTACTATGTGACTAAGAAGACTTGTGTATTTCTGATATCGGTAGAGGCATAATGCCATAGAACATGGAGGGTGCTTGTCTTGTTATAAGCGTAGTGCTGTACTTCAGGTGTGTTTCGATCTTTTTAATTGTTGGACGTTACCAATGTCATTGGCATTTTCTGCTTTTTTCATTTTATGCTAAATTTTACCATACCTAAGCACTCTGTAGCCATTCATGCTTATTAATTATCATTCTTTATAATGTGGATAATAACATGCCTCTGTTATTTTCTACATCTAGATACCTACGAGTTTCCGGTTTCAGTAAATTAATGAACATTATCAGCATGGTAGAAGTTATGATAGTTGTTTGAATTCATCAAGCTATCAAATAAACTTGGCCATTGTAGATAGCCATCTGACAACCAATGCTGAAAGGCCTTGTGATATTTCATCAAATGCCCAAACAATTTCTACTCACAGAGAGGAGCGTGAAATTGATATAATTGTTAACCCTTTCAAGTCATTAGCCACCACAAATTCTGAGCAACCTTCAAGATATAATCATGTTTTAGGACAGAACTTTAGGAGTGTACCAATGGAAGAAACCTCTTTTCCTCCACTTCCGATGGCTCAAAGCAGCAGCCAACAGAGATCCAGAAATGGTCTGGGTGGGTTGAGTGGGAATATAATAGCTACTTGCCTTCATTTCTGAAATATGGTAAAAGTCCTTAATTCAGGCTTTGCCAGCAGCAAACAGTCATCCTATCTTATTAGCTAGTTTTTCCTACCACTCAAGGCCCGTTTCAGATTCTGGGGTTTTATCTCCATCCAGTTCTCTGAGTTCATCCCAGAGTAAGCCAACAACAATTAAGGAATCTGATCTATCTACTTAAACGAGCTTTGCTCGGGCTGGGCCATCAAGGACTAATGGACTTATCTCTTTAGATTTTGCAAGTTCATCTAGGACTTCAAATAGTAACAGCAAATTCAGCCAAGCTACTGTGGCTTCAAATCTTGTAGACAGAACCTCTCACAAATCTCTTTCCAGTGCTCCTTCTCTATCTATCGCTCAAGTGGATAATATGTCTATAAGTGCCTCACCTTTGCTTAAGGTTGAGTATGTTCAATCTTCTAATAAGGCTCTAGTGGAAAAAATTCGTGCTGCATTGGAATTTAATGAGGAGAAATTCAGTGCATTTAAATTAATATCCACATAGTACCTCCGGGATTTAATTGATACTGCAGAGTATCTTGCCTACATACATCAATTTGGCCTATCACATCTTGTCCTTGAGCTAGCTAGACTTTGTCCCAGTGCTGAGAAGCAAAGAGAGCTTGTTAAGATTCATAATTACAACGTTGGGAAAGAATGGTTCTATTGAAAATGGATTGAGCATTGACAATGGTCGTTCCAAAAGCAAGAAAAGTTCAAAGAAAGGCAAAGAGAAGTGTGATGGTAATGGTATCACAAATCTCTGAGAACATTTTGTCAGATAGTCTTAAGGTGGAGATCTTACCAAAGGAAGGGCATCATGGTGGAAAAGGCAAATCAAAGATTTTGGTCGACAAAAAACAAACTTAAATTTTTCAATGGAGCCAAAGAGTGAAATTGTTGCTCAGCCAGATGGTGTCAGCTCAAAGAAGAATGTGGGGGCTGGGGGAGGAGGGAATAAACCTAAGAAAAAAACCGTGTCGGTGATACTTCCGCGCGCTGCCTCACTGCCCAATGTTTGTAATTCTGACGATGATCCTGATGAAAAAAAAGAGAAAGCAGATGTAGACAGCGATGTACCTAAATTGTTGCCGGTTCATGGAGTTTGGAGAAATGGTGGAGGCGGAAAGCTTGTGGAAATGACCCAAAAAGATCACAAAAAAATGACCTTGCCGGGGGGCATAGTGGAAGTGCCAGTTTGTAATTATAGAAAGAGCTGGCACCAGACTTGATTAATGTCTTTTTGTGTGGATGTTAGAGCATGTTGTTGCTAGGTACATATTAGTACATTAGAGGTTTAATCGCCTAAACTAACTAGGAATGTTTCAAGCTTTTAAAACTGTAATCTTTTCCTAGTTTGTTTTAGGTAAATAGCAAAAAACTTTTTTTTGGTACGATTTGGTTGAATTGGAAATATAATATTTGATATATTTTTTTATCAAATAGAACAATTAATTGGTAATAGTATAATTTAAATGTATTTGAAGTTAGACGTGGAAATGTTGGCAATCGTGGATGCCATAATTGAAGATGGCTACTATATATGGTTTGGTGCCAAAAACAGGAGAAAAAAAAGTAATGAAAATTTAGGTTCAAAATTATACTAAAAATGTAGCAATGAATGCTTTCATAAAGCAATTTAACACATGCTTTATTTGAAAAATGATCGACACAACATAAAATACCACGTAAATCATCAAAGCTGTAGGAAAGACAAGAGTATGGATTGAAGGAGATAGAGCGAGGAAGGGGAGGGGGAAGAAGGTAGATTGCGACCCCAAATGTCAGCCACAATGATTCACATGTTGTCTCGCTAATTGGTCAGCCATGACATTTCCTTCACGAATAACTCTAACAAAAGGTAGATTCCAAACACCACGATCCTTACCCAAGGCTTAGCTGGTGCGAGTTCTTGAGAGGACGTCCACTGTCATATCATCAGCAAGATTCTGCACCATTTGTTTCTTCTTCTGGCCTCTCCATTGCAGGTATATTTTGTCATTTTCAGATGTGGAAAGAAAGAGAGAATGATAAGCATTTTTGGATTGTTAGAGAATATTGCCAGGACAAATCCTATGAACGCACCCTAATTAATTAGAATCTACAGAAAATAACACTCGGAGAGCAACACATTATTTCTGAAAGTAGCAATCTAGAAGGGAAAGAAAAAAGATCAAGGATCAACATAAAGAGAAAGACCAGCAGAAACTATAGCAGGACAGCATAAATCATCAAGCCTAGATCATTAGCAAATTAACTCGAGCCCTGGATCAAAATGGAAGCTCAAAGATTACTTCATATGAAAACAAAGTGTCTTACAACATAAATAAAACCATATTTCAGTCCAACATATAATCGGAGCGAAAATTAAATCAGAAATTGTTCCAAAGTCTTATTGAGTTCAACAATAAAGGTAAGATTCAGAATCCCTATATGTAGGAATATAATGGAATAATCAAAAACTGAAGAAAAGAAGAAAGATTTACAAACTACCACATGAATATAAACCAGTGATACCTGCTGAAAGAGCTAAATTAATAAACATGGTAGTGCTGCTACCTCTTTATTATCCTGAGCAATTTCCTTAGTTGATGTTGGTCTCCCGTTAGATCACCTGAAAGCAACCAACTATATACCACAGGAAGCCATGAACTCAACAATGGCAATCAGTGATGCTGAGCCCTTGAATGGATACTCACTTGTTACCATTGCAGCACTGGCATCCGAATCTAAAGTTTCCTCATAGCAACCCAAACTGGAGTAGCATTCATCAAAAGAAGAAAAACTTTTCGATGTTCGTTTCTATCCCTGTACCTCATGAAATTGGGAGATAACACAGGCCTCCATAACTTGAAATAGAATGAAACCTGTACAAAGGCTTTGACTGGCAATCTAAAAAAAACTTCTAGTATCATATCTTCTGTTTCTGTTCATTCTGTACAATAATGTTGTATTTGATATTCCTTTATAATTCTTCTTTTGCTCTTCGCTTTCAAATTCAATACACATGTGGCTGGTCATTTCTTTGCTTTATATATATTCAACCTGTGTCCAGGCCTTTCCATGCTGAAAATTCACCTGGATTTACACAGTTGCAATGGTTCTGTTGGATTCTGTAATATCATAAACTGTATCAAACGCATTCACCTTGTGGTTTCTTGTAGTCTAGGTTTGGGATTGGCTCCTCCTTATGGTTTTTTATTTTTGGTTTCATCAGTCTGCATCCCAGACCAGTGCATCGCAAGTCTCATCAACCATACACCTGGCTTTAATTCCATTTTGTTTGGTTAGTGTTTCTGAATAGAAAAGATAAAGACAGTGTGAACAAATTAGACATGTCTCCTTCTTACAGAAATTCACTTCAAAACTGTTCTAGATTTATTTTATGTTTGTATCTCTGTCTCTTCCAAACACATTTCTTGTTTTTTTTTGGACTGTCCTTCCCTAGGACACTAACCAAATGCAACCTTACCGTATTAACATGGGCTTAAAGAATAAGTCATTGCATTCGTTACAAATCCATATAAGGAGAATAAGAAACCAAATTGCAAGAAAGAGGGTTAGCTATATATCATCCTACTAAACAATCAAAATAACATTTGGTGTAAGTTCCTTTCCATGGTTTTCTATCATCATGAGGTCTCTTTTCTTTGTGAAAGCCAATGGCTTCAGCCTTCAGCTATAAGAAGTGCAGCTGCTACACACACCAAAGTCTATGATTCCTTCACCCCATATTGCTTCATTTCCATCACAGGTTTCCTAGAATAAATTCCAGCCCCAAAACTAATGTAAAGCTTCATCACAGGCATCCTAATTTCTTAAACATGAAATATATAACCAAATGGATTATGCACTGAGGAGAGGCGGGACAAATATTTGTTTTCTTTTGAAGTTGATTCTAAACTTTGATCCGGACTTTGCTATTTCAAATGAGAAGGATGCAATCAATTATGGACCATCCCTTCTCTTCTCTGTTTGCTGTGGCATCTTAAAGTAACTTTGGTGGACTTGACAAGTAGCAAGGGATGAAGGAGGAGGGACAGTAACCTTGATTGCTCAATGCTATGCTTTTGCATGTTGGAGAGTGTAGCAAGTATAAGCAATATGGGGCTATGATGGTTGCAATGTTTGTGGTTTTGGTTGATATAGCAATTCCCCATCGATCTTTAACGAGGCATGAAAGGGTCGTCTGTCGACAGGGCTCCGACTGACTCTTGTTCTATTGTTGTTTCTAGACAGAACATGAACGAAGAGAACTTGCATGTACAAGGAGTAGATGGACAAATGTGTAAGTTGAACATATGACGAGAGATTGTTCTGTTTGTGCATTTGAGACTGGTAAATTCAAAATAATTGTTTTTGGACGCTAGCTAGAGCTATAATAGCAGGCTTGATGCTTCTTGTAGTGCATGAAACTTTGACTAACGGGTCATTTAAGACTAGAAAATTGGAGTACATTTGCCTTCAAATATATCCCTGGTCAGGTTAGTCTTTGCTGTATTCATAAAGTAGCAATTCTGAATCATAGATTTTTTACGTGCTTGTTGACAGCTTCTTTTTCATGGGCTTTTGTGGCGATTCAAGTCTATGGATACATTTTGCATTAAAAGAATAATTGGAGGCATATTATTATTATTATTATTATTATTATTATTATTATTATTAAATTTAAAAAATATTATTACTATTGAAAAAATTATAAATTTGATTTATATGGTAAAATATTCAATAATAATAATAAGAACTTGGGTCAATAATATTTAATATTATTATTAATATTATAAATATTATTATTGTCATTATTATTATTATAATTATAAATAAAATTTGAAAAAATATATATTATTACTATTTAATAAGAAACATAGATTTGATTTGAAGGATAAAATTAAAAATTATTGTTGTTGTTGTTGTTGTTGTTAATGTTATTATTATTATTATTAGCATTAATAAATTTTAAAAAAATAATATATTATTATTATTATTATTAAATAAAAATCATAAATTTGATTTAAAAGGAATAAAAATTATAAAAATTGAATATTGCAAGTTTAATATTATTATAAATATTATTATTTTTATTATTATTAGGAGAGTCAGACCTAAATAACTTAACTTGAATTTGATATAGCTACTAGATCCAATTCAGTTAGGTTTGTTGTTACTACAACACTTAAATAGTTTAAAACATTCTTTATATTTTTAACTTTTAAAAATATAAATATATCAACCCTATGAAAAATACGGGGCAATACACAATAAACTTTCTAAAACTAATGATGCTAGCGTAATTTTAGAAACTTGTGTGATGACTGTTACGTACATTAATTAATCTTTTTCTTCTTTTTCAGCTTACATGCACCACAAGTAATTTTTAGGCCCACTAAATATTTTACAAGCTCAGTAAACATGTAAAACACCACGAAAGTGACAGACATACACATTAAAGATTGAACCCTGATACAGAAAAAGGAAACAAAGTCCCTTTCACCCAGGGATGTTTAAAAAAACCGAGTAATTAAAAAAACTGAGAAAACCGATGGAAAATTAACTAAAAAAATCGAATCGAGATGAAAAATCGATTAAACCAATTACTAAAACCAGAAATCTTTCCAGTTCGGTTCGGTTTCGGTTTTGCCACTGAAACCGGTGAACCGAACCGGTCCACCCATAAAATAAACTTAAAAACGACCTAGTATAAATAGTATAGTAAACTGCAAACCTAAACCTAAATGACATTACAATTTACTTCTGAAGCCGCCGCCTACACCAGACCAATTCTTCTTCCTTTCCCCTTCAATTTTCATCCTCTCTACCTCTTGCCTCCTTCATCTGTCTCTTCTCTAGCCGATCAATAAGTAAACAACCCACACCTCCTGCCCCCTTCATCTGTCTCTTTGAGATGTGACCAGGTTGTTGACCATGGAAGATGCGTACTATGAAGAGGAAATGGGAGTTGTAGTTAACAATATGCTTTCAGAGGCCCGCATGCTAGGTGAAGGGTAAGCTTTATGTGATATTCTGTTTCAGATTTTTCCTCTATTGTTCTTTGTAAATTTCCAGAAGACAACCTTTCGACCATTTTTTCTATGATTTCTATTCCAAGCTTTAAAAGAAACTTTAATAGGGTTAATGTTGTTGTCATGGTTTAATTCAGAATTGTTGCCCAAGCTGCTTCCACTGGAAAGCACCAGTGGATTTTCTCAGATGCTAGTGATGGAGGCTGGAATTCTGCTGCCTCTATTGGAGGTCAGGATATATTCCAGGTACTTCGTCTTTTGCTTCTTCTTTACCATTCACTCCTGTGCTAGTTTTCATTGAAAATATTTTTCTTTGTTTTTCTTTTCTTTTCTTTCTTTTTTAAATTGCCCAAAATTCTTGAATGTTAGTTGACTAGTTTCTGCTTGCCTGAAAATTCCATTTTCTTCATCCAGCACCCTGATCATTTGTATTGACTATTAATTCCCATTTGCAGCCAATTGCAGTAATCTCCGTGGAATCACAAGGACTAGTACAATTTGGATCCTAGAAGGGGAGTACATTGAAAGCAAACCGAGTGAATTTAACTAAATTTCCGACTCGCCTTCATCTTTGAACTGTGAAAGTTATGAAAGAAGGCTAATTACAAATTACAGTTTGCTTTAAATTTTAAAGAAGGCTAAGCCAATCTAAAAAAAACCAAAAAAAAAATAATTTCTAAACCGGATTTTTCCCCGGTTTTTTCCTTAAAAAACCGGATTTAACCGGACCGGTCCGGTTTGAACTGGTTTCCGGTCCGGTTTGGTTAATTTTAACAAGAATATTATAATTCAGTTCGGTTAGTTTTTTGAATCTAAACCGAATTGAACCGAACCTTGAACATCTTGTGACAGGAGAGTCGGAGGCC
>Ga0325402_1003473_pt1 | contig 14226 bp, 14 predicted proteins | sample PopdelMetagenome_22_FD_207212 | JGI IMG/M metagenome (GOLD analysis project Ga0325402, IMG submission 207212) | Populus deltoides microbial communities from Bellville, Georgia, United States - Xylem-PdKOR-R3 | ecosystem: Host-associated > Plants > Phyllosphere > Stem > Wood/Secondary xylem... | reverse complement strand
GTGAACCTTTTTTTTCTTCTTCTTTTCTCTCTCCTCTTCAAAAAATTATTGATTAGTCTTCTTTGTGTTTTGGTACTTGTGATTTGGTCTTTTTTCTTTTGATTTTTTATTTTTGTCCATTGACTCTTACATAAGATTTTTGTTTCTTTTCATTCTAGTCCTTCAATTCCAGTTTGTAATATATTATGCTTTTCAATTTGATCTTTATTTTTTTGATTTCTAATTTTTTTAGTCAATCCTTTTATAGAAGTTTTTTTTTCAATTTTACCATTCAATCCAAGTTTATTTTGTGTTGTTGTTTTCAATTTGATCCTCAATTTTTTTGGGTTATTTTTCTCTTCAATTTAACCCTTTAAACAAAAATTTTGTGTCCTCTTTCCTTTTAATTTCTTTTTTTCATCATTTGCTTTTTTGTATAGACACCATTTCTTTTCTATTCAATCCTTCAACTTCAATTTTTCATATATTTCTTTGTTTATTTTATCATTTTATAAAAGTTTTATTGGTTTTCAATTTTACATTTAAATCAAAATTCATATTGTGTTATTTTTTTTTCTCATTCTTTTATTTGTTTGTTTGAGTTATTTTTGTTTTCAATTTAACCATCTAAATGAAAAAATTTAGTTGCTCTCTAATTAATTTTTTTATTTCAATTTTCACTTTTATTATTTTAACTATTTTTTTAATTTTAAATTCTTTTGTATAGTTAATTTTTTCTTCAATATTTGTTGACTCGATCCAATTTCTTTATCATTTTCTTTTATTTAATTTCATTATTTTATTATTTTTTTCTGGTATATTAATCTTTAATTTTTTATAAAAGTCGTTAGGTTAATATTATTATTTTTTTATTATTTAATTAAAATAAAATTAATTTGTTAATATGTTATAAGTTGAATTATTAATTACTCTTATTTTTTTAAAAATAAATTTACTTGACTTGAATATTATTTTTTATTAAAAAAATATAAACTCACAGCGTAATGGATGTCGTTTCTAATTATCCACTTAACATTAACAACAAAAATACTAATACCGCTATATGATTTCAGAACATAAACATTATTTGCTGTCGTTAATTTTCATTACAATTTTACAATAATCAATCACCATAGCGACGGTTAGAATTCCACAAAAGAAATCCAAGTATGCAATGAGAAAAAGGCTGCTCTTTCCTTGCAGCCATCAGCAATTTTCAATTCTTCTTATATATCATCAATTTTACAGACAGACCGTACATACATACGACAATTTATTATTATTATTTTTTTTTGCGATTGCGTGTGTGGCTCTCTTTCCCTTTCTTTTTTTCTATCTTTTGATTGATTGATTCTTTCTTTTATAGATCAAAGCCAAGACATCGATCATTTGACATCTCTCCCTCTCTCTGTATAATAAACACCACTACTTTTTTTCTTTTTACATTTGGCTCCCGTGGTTCTGTCAAATTCTTGTCCTTTTAAAGCTCTCAATCTTGATTTTCTTTCCTCCGGGTCTTCAATATTTGTTGTTTCATCTCTGGAAATTGATTGTTTTAGTGGTTGTATTTGGTGAATTTAAAGATTTGGCCATCTGGGGTTTTTCTTTTGATAACAAAGACCATAGCTTTGATGATTGTGAATATTTTGTTGTCTTTACAGTTTAAAAAGGTTGAGCTTTTGTTATCTGGGTTGTTTTTGTAGTTGATTTTGTGTCATTTCAAGGGGATAAAATCTCTTTTTGAAAGATATTTATAACTGGGATTTGCAAAATTTACTGTTGGGGACGATTGGGTTTTATAGTTGTTCTTGATAAGCTCATTTGGAATCCAAAGCACTGAGTTCCAACTCTGGTTCTGCAGAAGCACACAGGTCAGGATTCTTTGAGTTGGCTAATAGCTTGAATTTAATATTCAAGCTTACTGTACAGTTTTGAAGCTGATTTGGGTTTTTTTTTTCTTTTTATTGTCACAGATATCTTTGCAGTAGATATACTTGGAGGCTGAGCTGCTTTGTAGATTTTGTATAAAGTTTTAAATTGTGTTTGGAGAAATTATTTTAAGAGAATAGAAAGATGACAATTGGAAATATTCCTCCAAAGAAGGAGAGGAAATCAAGGAGGACCAAGCCAGTTGATGAGAATGCTCCTTTATTGCCTAAAAGGCAAGAGGATGCTGGTTTTGATGAGTTTAATGGAGCTTCCTTTACTGGGGCGGTGTTTAATTTATCGACTACAATAGTTGGTGCTGGAATCATGGCATTGCCGGCAACCATGAAAGTCTTAGGCCTGGTTCTCGGGGTCGCCATGATCATCTTTATGGCTTTCTTGACAGAGGCTTCTATTGAATTGTTGCTGAGGTTTAGCAGGGCAGGGAAGTCTGCTTCTTATGGAGGACTTATGGGGGATGCTTTTGGAAAGACTGGAAGGATTCTTTTGCAAGCTGCTGTTTTAGTCAATAACATTGGTGTACTCATTGTGTACATGATTATTATTGGTATGGGCACTTTCCATCATTTTTGTCGTTAAATTGTTGCTATATTTCTATTTTCTCAACAACTGCCTATATGTTCTCGTGAAGTTATATAGTCAGTGGATCTTTTTTTGTTTTGTTTTGTTTATGTTTTTGTGGTTCTTATTTTTGTTCCACTTGGATCATGCTGAATTTTAGTTGTAAGACCTGAAATTTGTTTTGTGTTTGCTTAACTGAAGGTGATGTGCTGTCTGGAACATCTTCAAGTGGAGCTCACCATACAGGTGTGCTTGAAGGGTGGTTTGGAGAACACTGGTGGAACGCCCGTGCCTTTGTTCTTCTTATCACAACACTTTTTATATTTTCTCCACTGGCTTGCTTTAAGCGAATTGGTAAGTTGTCATGTACTTGGTCAGAAAGAGTTAATGTGTTAGCTGCTTTCTCCCTTTTTTTTTCGTGTGTATCTTCATCAACTCCAAAGGAAAAAAAAATGATTTAGCAATTTTTGACGCTGAACTACGGGTTACATCTACATACTTTAGGCACTTTGAACAGATTCTGGTGATTTGGAGTGGTCTGATGCATTCTTTACTAGTAGTTCCCTTTTTCCTCCTCTTATTAGTGAAAGAGCAATTATTTACTGGAAACTTTCAATGTACAAGGAGCTACAGGAAGAGCATAAATTGTAAAATGGATTATACATGTCTTTCCTCTTTTCAAGTTTCTTTTTATGTTGGAAGGGTTAGGATTAATATTTTTCGTTCTAGACTTTTGTTCTTTGACTTGTAAACTATGCTTGATATGGATGCTTTGAACTTCCATATAGCATATGTTATTCATTGACTTGTTCTGCTATTTTGCTTGCTTTGTTATGTGGAATCTGAAAATTATATCTTTTCCAGCACAATTTTATCCCATATTAACATTTAGTTGCTTGTACAAGTAATTGCATCATTGTTTTGCCCTTAATATTTGTTTCTTCATTGTGGAGAATGATTGTGCCATTTATCTTTGCAGATTCTTTAAGTTATACATCTGCCTTGTCAGTCGCTCTAGCAGTTGTATTTCTTGTCATCACTGTGGGGATCACAATTGTCAAGTTGATAAATGGAAGTATAGCAATGCCCAGATTGATGCCCGATGTTACAGATATGACATCCTTCTGGAAACTCTTCACTACAGTCCCTGTTCTTGTCACTGCATTTATCTGCCATTACAATGGTATGCAATATTTATCTCTAACTTACTTGGGAGCTAAAGTTTTTTAATCCTGTCTTCTTAGAATTGGTGATCGATAAAAATAGGATTTAGGTTGATGAATATTGGGGGAGTAGCAACACTCTTAGTAACTGCTAGCAACACCCTCCAAAAAAAAAAAAAAACAAAGTTGAAGATACATGTATTCTCTATTTTAAGCAGCATATTAAAAATTTTCCCATATAATCTGAAATTCTGAGTGGTGTCTTGCAATAATCAGATTGTTTGTCTGCTCATGAACTGAGCGTTTTTCCTCATAATTCTATTCAATAACCTTCTTAGTTTACCTACATTACTGTAATTAAATTTGGTAATATCTGTCCTTATGATTGGGTATAGATCTGTAAATACCTGACCTGAATTTAAACCAGTGATTAAAGTACTGATCTTTGAGTGCGTCATTTCCAGTTCACAGCATAGATAATGAACTTGAAGACTCTGCTCAGATAAAACCAGTTGTGCGAACAGCACTTGCTTTATGCTCGACCGTGTACATAATGACAAGCATCTTTGGGTTCCTTCTATTTGGTGATGCAACTCTTGATGATGTGCTTGCCAACTTCGATATGGACCTCGGCATTCCCTACAGTTCTCTGCTTAATGATGCTGTTCGTGTTAGTTATGCTGCTCATCTTATGCTAGTGTTTCCAATTGTCTTCTTTCCATTACGGCTCAACTTGGATGGCCTACTCTTTCCTTCAGCACGGCCTTTTCATCAGGCAAACACGAGATTTGCATTACTCACCATTGGGCTTATCACTACAATCTTCTTGGGTGCAAATTTCATTCCAAGCATCTGGGATGCTTTCCAATTCACTGGAGCAACTGCTGCAGTTTGCCTTGGTTTCATTTTTCCAGCTTCCATTACTCTCAGGTGAGTTCTTCACTGGCATTTGCATTTTCAGCTATTATCCTTTTCTTTTCATAATTTGTTTCTTTTAATGTGTTGTTATAATTTATATGTTGTTGTTTGTAGATATCCCATTCAGGATAAATATTGACAGTTGATTTGATCAATAACTTTTTTCTATTAGTGATTATGACAGGTCATAAAAATTATGAAGAAAGATTTAACTTGCTAGCCGGTGATTTCCTGTGAAATAAAATAGACTGTTGGACAATCTGTGACACTGAATGCTTACATAATTTTTTGAATAAGGACATTGAGTAGCTGTGGCAGAACAAGAATATATTTTCCCATTATTGTTTGATTTCTATCGAGTTTGATCATTGTCTTGTAATCTTGGAATACTGCCTAACCAATTTATTTATTCTATTGTTTTGCCTTGTTTCAGGGATCGACACAATATAGCAACAAAGAGAGACAAAATCTTATGTATTTTTATGATTGTGCTTGCTGTCTTCTCCAATGCGGTGGCCATATATAGTGATGCCTATGCCTTGATCAAGAGGAATCCATCGCATAGTGAATGATCTGCCTGGCTGTTCAAAGTTGGCGAATGGACTCAAATGCGGCCATTTTTCCAGTGCAAGAGGCCTAGTGGCAGAAGAATCCTTTTTGGTCTCAAGTTGGAAAATGCAAGTCCCTCGACAATATGCAAATAGAACTTCAATAAGACACTGAATCGATGTATAAAATCAATTTGCTGAAGGAGTGTGAGATCTATCCTTTTGGACCTCCTAGTATGTGCATTAGTGTGCTGCGTTGTGCTTGAATTTGCTTTGTTGATGAAAATGAAACTATAAAAATAAAGATTCATGATATATATGATTTTGCTTTCATCCTTGAGTATTTTGGCCATGGTAGACTAGCTAGTTATGGCTTCCTTTCGAGTATTGCAGCTCCAGTTGTAAAAATTTTAGGGAACGTAAGCTCATGCTATTTGTGCCAAATTCTTCACAATGAGGCCTAGTGCTTCAGCGATTAAGGACCTTCATGCATTATTCTTACAATACTATATTATCTGCTTTATACGAGATAATTAAAAGGATATAAAAAAAATACATCTAGAGTTTTTTAAGATACAAAATCAAGGCTACTATGAATTGATATAAGCAATTTTACTCCACATTTCATTCTGAAACTACTTTTAAAAAAACCACCTACATTGAATGAGAATATCATGTGTTGAATGAGCGGATCTCCTTATAGAATCCCTAAGATTTATAACTATATATGTATATATCCACGAACAAGTTCGAGAGCCATCAAAACTTAGCAAACTGATCTTGAATAATATTTTCGAGGTCAATATGAAACTTAGCTCGAGTCTCAATTCTAAGCAATCAAAAGACCTACTCGATCGACTTAAATCAATCACAGCCCCATAGAAGATGCACTGACTCAGTACTATTGAAACTTTTAGAAGCTTTGATGGTGTCCTTGATGGTCCTGCCATTGAGTTTAGGGTCTGGTTTTTCAGTTTCTCCGTTGCTACCATCTTACTATAATTAGACTTCCATAACTCACATGAAGAACGACCAACATAGTTCCATTGTACGATCTTGAATTTTTTGCTTGAATTCCAACTAGGGTTTTGGTTGTTGGTGACATACAAAGTTGAAGAACACTTCTTTCTTGGAAAAAAGAGAGAGAGATATGGAGAAGCGAGTTGTGATGGTGATCATAGCGATGATATTATGAATGGAGGTGTGTTTGTGTTTGAGTACTTGGAAGCATAATTTTGAAACCTGACCCGGTTTGGCGGGTAGACCTGGGACTAGAATCAAGTTGGGTTGATGAAAAAATAGGAAAAGCCATGATTTGGTGTGACCTGACGACTCGGCAAAACCTGGTTGCAACCCGTTGACTTTTTCTTTTTACTAAAACGAAGCTGTTTTGAATTTTTTTTTAAATAGGGATTGACCCGGCCTACCCGGTGACCCGGTCAAAACTCAAAACCCGAATCTTGAACCGGATCGGGTTTAAAAACTATGCTTGAGAGTATGAAATTTAGTATTATTTATTTATTTATTTAAGAGGCATTTAAGCTATATCCATTTCAATGTGTAAAATAGACCGAGTTGCAGATTTTTTATTTAGAAAATCTTGTATTATTTTTTTATGTTGTACAATATTTATTTAGAGGGATAGAAAATAAAAAAAGTAATAATTATTTTAGAAAATATTTTTTGGTTAATAAATTGTGAGTAATTAACCTTAAATAAAGTTTCTTCCTGCATTTGCTGTGAATCTTACTAGCAAATCTTATAAATCCAATTATTGAATTTTTTTAGGAAGAATATTCGATAAGGTTAGTATTATTTATTAATGATATTGAAAAATATATTATTAATTAAAAAGTAAATGAAAATCATGATTTTTTTTTAAATTATTAACAAGTTCAAGATCGACAACAAAGAAAAGAAATTAATAAACAAATAAATGTTTGTTCCGTACATTAGGGCATGTTTCGGGTTACAGTGAAATGGTGATTGGAGGATATTTGAGAATAAAATAATAATTGTTTTTTAAAATATTTTTTATTTAAAAACATGTTAATTTTTTTTATTTTTTAAAATTTATTTTTAATACAAACACATTAAAATGATTCAAACATACTAAATAAAATTAATTAAAATAAATTGTTTTCAAATTTTAACGAAACTCAACGTGAAACACCTCCTTAATCCAAGATAAAAAAGTACAGGGACCAGATTAACATATTTATAATTATACAGGTACCGGATGCACTTTAATAGGAAAGAAAGCCCAGCCATTTCTAATCAAATCGGCGTCCCTGCACCAAGCCATGGCGTGTCCAAATGAGAAAGAAGCAGGGATGCAACAGCAAGACAACCTCGCGGATTCACTCAACGATCTCTTCACTAGCGTATCAAACATGGTCAAATCTGAACTCCAGGTATCAAAACAAGAAAACCCATTTCCCCATGTTGTTTAATTCCAATTAATTTACGTTGCTTTTGGTTTTTTATTAGGGGACAAGCAATCAGTTGGAGCTACTGGAGAAGATGAATGTAAGAGTGAGCGAAGAGTACAAAGGGTTCGGTGATGTGGCATCTGGGCTAAGGGTATATGTGGAGCAATTGAAGGGCAAGAGTGGTAATTTTGAGGAGTATGTGCATCAAATTGAGGAGATAGAGAAACAAGTTACTGAATTTGAAGCTGTTATTTCAGTTCTTGACAAGTATGTTTCGTTGTTGGAATCTAAAGTTAAATTTGTGTATCAACAACAGCAGCACCCTCCTCCTACTTCTTAACTATATATTGGGTTTTGTTTGTTTGTATTGATTTGGGTAAATTCAACTTTGTTGAGAATAATTGGGAAAGTTTCGTTCTCTCTGGTTTCAATCAGCAATACATTTATTTTCCTTGTGACAGACATTAATCCACTTGTTTGTCGTCTGCAAGTAAAAGAAAAGCCACATGCCAAGGAAGATTTAGCTGCCCTTGATGGCCCCTCCACGGGGCTTAAACTTCTGGCCTTCTAGCTCTGCGGATCAAATACTATGTTCACCTGAGAACTTGGAAAAATCCTTAGCTTGCAATTCCTGCTCAGCTCGACAACGTTATACGTAGACTCAAAGCTAGAAATTGCTTGCGGTTACAGGTAGGAAATTGAAACAAAGAAACTGCACAGTGGCATTGACATAGGGTGAAATAAACAAGGATGTTGCTGCATATCCATGCTGTTCCACGAGGCTGGAACAACCTGCTAGATGAGAGTTTTTTTTTTTTTTTTTTTTTATGAGCCCAACTTTCTTTACCGAAGCAAGGGACGTAACAGGGAATATGAGGATTTAGGAGGACAGATGCTAGAATCACTTCCATTGGGAGTTGTTAATCACACATGGGAAATCTATTTTATTTATTTTTTTGTTGTAGGAGAGGAAGTGAAGATTGAAAAAAGTAGATGGTCGCATTTATAACATGTATGCACAAGCAAATAGTCTGGGAATTTTCTGAAAAGACTAGAAAGGCTAGCATACAGGGAAGAACTGGTAAGAGCAAGGCAAAGAGCCTAGCACTGAAATTTGAACTGATCAAATCGTGAGTTGGTGAATTGATTAGAACCATTATTCTCAGCACACAGGAGCTCATATATTGCTGCCAACCAAAATCTTGTACAGAGCTGCAAAATTTTAAGATACCTATTGATCATATGATAACACTAACTATCATCACTAATTTATGATTAACTATTTATAACTAATACATGATGATCATTTACAAACCAGTCCAAAGTTTTTCGCTCGTAGAGATGCCTTAATTTACATTTGTAATTAATAATTGTAAGCACCACTATGGGTTTCCAATATTTGTTACAAAAGGAACTAGCCTCCTAAAATCCCTTTTCCTCACTAAAGCACAGTTGTCAAGCACTCGCCCAAGGATAAGGCGCGTGTTCTGCAACGCCACCTCTCTAGATGGAATCCCTGATTCAGCCCCCCCTTGTGCTGCTGGCATGTGACCCGTACCAAATCCTGAACCCATAGCATATTGCAAGGGCCCGCTCCGAGCCTTGAAAGAGGTCTGAGGAGCTAACAGCTTTTCATCAGCTCCGTTGTCATATGACCCTGGCTCAGGAGGGTGGGAACCGGTCAATGAACTGCAGCTCTGCAAAAGGGCTTCCAGTACACTCAGTGCCTCGAAGCACAAAGAGCTCTCCACCAGCTGGGACACAATTGCATACATACGTGGACTTTGAGAAGCATCCATGGGAGTGTGCTGGAGCAATGACTTGAGCGTTAGCAGTATCACACGCTGATACTCAACAGGCCCTTTCTCAAGTAGCTGAAGCAAGTGTCCAAAAGCCAGGGCAGAATGTTTTGGAAACCACTCATTGCACATTAGAGGGGAGACACAAGCGAGAAGGGTATCGATGCTTTTGATCTCTCCATGGGCATAAATCACAAAAACAGTGGCTAATCCATCCAATGATTTTGCTCGACACCAATGTGCAATGTTGTTAGCAACAGAGCAAGCCTTCTGCCATTGCTGTTGGAGTGGCAAAGCAGGCACTGTCACTGTATCCTTGCTGAGCTGCAAGCAGAGCCAGGGAAGTAAGCCTGTGATGTGCATGAGGAGCCTTGTCTCTCCATCCCCAAATATTGAGTCACATGAATGCACTGTGATCCGTGACAGGACCTCAATTGAGACGCCATGACTGACAGTAGACATGAGCCCTTTAAGCACAAGCGGCTGCAACCCTTCAAATGCTGGCAAATTCCCACTGGGTGATGCCAGCGATTCAATTCTTTGAAAATCCCCAATGTCACCACCAGTGTCAAGCTCATCACGAGGCATGCTTGAAAGCAGCACGTTTTCTGTTGTTTGGTCCTCGAATGATAAACGATCAATTACGCGCGAGCAGAGCTCAAGCACCTGGCAGTACACATGAACAAAATCTGTGTGCATCATGGCCACACAACCCCAAAAGAGTTGGGGGTAAAGTATCACCTTTTCTGGCTCCATATTTTCCACCATTACTTGCAGTGTCAACAGAATTTCCATGATGAATCCCAAAACTGGGGGTGCTGGGTTTCCTAGGCACCTATGGAGGCATTTAAGTAGTAATACACATGTGTCACTTGTGACACTAGGCCGCAATGCACGATATATCTGGTGTGAGCGACATGCAAGGTGTCTTGCCGTGCACTCCATGGCCCATTTGAGTGCCTCAGCACCCCAAGTCTCACGGAGATCTCCTTGGAAGAAGATTGCATCAACCATACTCTGAACTAGCGCAGACAGGAGCGCTGCACTTGGAAGTTCAGATCTCACAACAGTGGGATCCTCATTTTCCCACATCATGCTCCCACGCTTTGACTGGACATACTTGATTAGGCTCACAACCTGCTGTTTGTTCTCTCCGTCATTATTTTCCACCTCATACAATTCCAAGTGTCGGCCTGCAAGTGAGTATAAGAGATTAACAAGCAAATTCTGGCAGTGCTCTAGCACAATATCTTCTGAGCTATCCATCGAAACAAATGTGACATGAAAAAGAAGAGGCAAATGTTCGCGAAAATCTTCATCATTCTCGTAAGCAATTTCTGCCAGTAGAATCAACGCTATATCAGCATGAGTGAGTGAATGTTGTTGATGCCCTTGCAAGGCCGACTGGAGCTCTTTGGCACTGACACCATGCATACCAACTCCAGGATGCAACCCATCTTCACCAGAGTTTGGAGTGTCAATGAGGTAATCCCCACTATCCCGAGAAACATGCCGACTTCGCAAACTTCCTGTTGAACTTCTAACTCCCATTAAAGGACCTGACATGTTCACCAAAGCTGGAAGAAGCTGGCCTGACCTTCCTGCGGTTACAGGAACAATGTTCAACTCAGGAGGCATTGGACTTAGAGGGCCTGAGACACTTCGTCCCGTCACACCAGCTGTTCGCCAGCTCAGACTTCCACTAGTATTCCTGAGGGGACCATCAAGTGAACCCCGAACGAGTAATGGTGACATATGTGGCTGGGTGTCCACAACAGTTGAAATTTGGGCTGCTGCAGGCCCCTGAGAGAATTCCAACACAAAATTTCCATTTGCCTCACCCTTACTTGCACTTGGCACAACTGGTTCAACGCTATCTTCTAACATCCGCTGAGCCAATTGATAAACCAGGTGATCAATTGTGCGCTGTGGACATATTCGTGCTAAATATAGACTCACCCGCTTTGCAACAGAGAAATATGTGGCAAATGCACCGCTTATTTCAGCAGATGCATTTGAATCACAATCTTCAATCCCTTTTGTTATTAAGAAATCTAAAACTGGACTAATATTCCTGGGCTTGCTAGCAATTGTGCTCCATAGTTTTTCAATTTCATCAGGGAACTGATCCCCATGTCGCCAGGTCACATAGTAGAGGCTCTTCAATAATCTTTCACTCCAACCTGAGTCCTTGAGTTTCCAGAAATTGAGGTTCTCAATCCATGGAGCCATGCAGGTTAAGACTTGATGTTGTGCTATTATATCAACAGCATCAAGTTGCCTCTGCATGATCTCCTCACAGAGAAGCTGGCTTAATTCAGGATGATCTTTGGCAAGTTTGCAAGAGAGCTTATACTGGAATTGTTGGTAGGAATCGGGAAGGTTACCAACAACAGCAGCTCGATAGCTTCCTGAACCCTCAACGCCATCCCCAGCCCACTCGCGGACAGAAAGTGTCTCTAGCATTTGAAGGGCATCGTCACGGATCTGTCTATTTGGGTCAACGACTTTATAGAGGATAAGGCTCAAGAGCCTCTGTATTTCACATTTTGGTATCTCTTGGCACATGTAGACCTCAGCAAGCACACTGAAGTAACCATCGGCTATAGCAGCATCAGAGTAGTAGCACTGGACAAAATTTTTGAGATAATTAGTTTCTTATTATGGATACTACTGTATCATTTATGATCTAATAATAAACAAAAATGTAAGCTCGCTCAGTGCTGCATAATTAGATTGGCCTAGAGAGAAAAAGCTAGCCAACCTTGAGAATACCAAAGGTATTGTGTGCATGTGCCATCTCATTTTCAATCCTAATTGAGATGCTGATATTGTTTTCCATATTGTTAAAAATGAAAAACAGTAACTTCATAATCCAGGCATGTGGTTCTACTGTACATGCACAAAGGGAAAAGGAGTACCTGATCAATGCAAGCGGGAAAAAGGTCCAAGTTTGTGAGGAGAAGGTTCTTTAAAGCCAATTTTGCTAAAGAGACACGATGGTGACTACCCCTTTGTCTATCACGACCAGCAGCTCCACGCCCACTTTCTACATACTTGGAATAAGATGGGGTTGATGGAGAGTAACCAAATGGAGCCCTAGGAGCAGGATCATTGAACAAACTATTGATCCAAGATATCACCCGACCACTCATTTTTCTTGCATTGTCATCAAAGCAAGGCCCATGTAAAAGTGAAGCCATTGCATTCATGGAAGCCCACTGGATTGCCTCAATTTGTTCATTCAGTTCTTTATCAAATGAAATTTTGTCTATTGAATCTTTTGAACGGCTATGCTGCGAGGCCTTATAGCGCTCAACTTCACGTCGGTAATCACTAACTCCATCCTGCCCCCATGTGCTGCCAGTGTCATCACTCCAAGAGAGGAGAAGATCAAAGAGTCGTTTTCTAGTTCGGAGATCGAACTTCTCGGACCTTGCCTCAACAAATTCAGGTGCAAGGGATCTCAGAACGGAAGCAAGTGCATAGCGGAGAGGTTGCATTTCTTGGAAGCTCTCAGGGGGTGCTGATAAGATCTGCCTTGTTGTTTCATCAATGAACCTGAGATAATGGAGACGGAAAAGTCGTTTATGCCCCAGTGTGCCAGGCCAGATATTCTCAGCAACAGTTCGGTATATATTCGCAATGTGAATGCGCAGTTCCTCACGGCGAGGTTTTTGACTTTGTACCTTGTGAGAATGAGATATCCAATTAGTATGGACTGAAATCCAAAATTTGAGAAATTAAAAAAGAAAAAAATTGAATGATAGGGCAGAAAAGGACATTGTTATCAGCCATTTCACATTGGGTGATGATTATATTTTAGTATGTTGGCAAGAAGATAGGTCCAAACCCAGCCTACACCCTACAGTAACACTCAGATGGAGCTTGACAACGTGGGCTAAAAGAGAGAACATATCTCTAATCCTCGATCAATTCTTCAATTCAATGTTTAATGACATCTTAGATTGATAGAAAACTGAGAACAACTTTAAAATTAACAAGAAATGGGTCGGTCCAGAAACAAAGTAAAGAAAGTTTTGCTCAAATGTTTGGTTTAACCAGCAACAACAACCAAGCCTCAATCCCAAACTAGCTTGGGTCAGCAATGCAGATCCTTTTGCACCATTCCACTTAATAGTTCAAATGTTTGTTTGACTTTTCAAAATCAACATTCTTGGGATATCAATTGAACACTTTTAAAGAATGACTATAAAGAAAATGCCATAGCTTCAGATTGAGGAGGACATGGAACACTGGGAGCACACAAAGGGAAGCTATGCTAATTTTCATAGATAGAAAACCTGAAGGTGACAACACTTTGATTTTTGCAACTTATCAAGGAATGACATCAAACACTGGAAACAGATAGCAGGATTACAATTTTAAACATCTACTCTCCTATGTCTATGCTGACAAGTAATATGAGTTTAATCATGATGATTGAAGATGTTTGTTGCATGGCAGAAAACTGCTTGGATTTTTTCCCTTTTGGTATATTGACTCATCTTAGGGTACCAGCAATAACATACTTTTCCCCAGAATTTATGACACAAATATTAAATGAATTGCACTAGGGGTTATGCCCCACACTTTATGTACTTACAAATAACATCCATGAAAATCAAACATATCATGTTTAATGCATTTATATACTCCGTACCTTCCATTTAGGTTTTCCCTCAGTTTCCAAAGATATCTCATCAATAAATGATGACAGCTCACTAAACATTATTTCACAAGCTTCCAGATGTGAGTGGCCAAGAGCCATGGTTGCTGCATGCTGTTGAAGGAACCAATTTGAGCATTAGCAATAAATAAATAACAAATAAATTATTTGGGCATGAAAGTTAACAATATCGAAGTCCTCTAATTGTTT
>Ga0325402_1003468_pt1 | contig 14241 bp, 8 predicted proteins | sample PopdelMetagenome_22_FD_207212 | JGI IMG/M metagenome (GOLD analysis project Ga0325402, IMG submission 207212) | Populus deltoides microbial communities from Bellville, Georgia, United States - Xylem-PdKOR-R3 | ecosystem: Host-associated > Plants > Phyllosphere > Stem > Wood/Secondary xylem... | reverse complement strand
TCACTGATCTCCAATCGATGAAAGTTGTTGGCAGCAAACGTTTCAAACATAAAACACTTGCTGAAATAAAAGAAGAAATTGATGGAGGCCAAGATGTAGATGACGGTGAAAGCCATGATGGTGAGTCATGGCTGAAACTGTATCCACGCAATGATAACCTTCTGACATACTTTAATTGTCCAATTGAAGAGAGAAATTGCTCATTTTCAATCCCATTGGCTAGCAGCTCAGTTAAGGATTCCATATCACCCATGCGTTCTGGCAATTTCTCAAGTTGAGAACACCCAGAAATATTCAAACGTTTAAGAGACTTTACATTGCCAATGCTTTCAGGGAGAATCTTTAGCCTCCAACATCCCTCCAGATTCAAGAAAACAACGCTCGTCAAATTTCCAATAGATTGATGCACCTCAACTAAACTCAAGCAACCTTTTAGAATTAGTTTCTCTAGACTTGAACTATGCAAGTTTGGTGTTTTAATAAGGTGCTGAGAATGACTGAGATCAAGGATTTTTAGCTTATTGAGAATCTGTCATAATAGAGAGTAAAAAAATGAAAATTAATCATAAGAAGTCGTAACATGTAAATATAAATTATGTACTGGAGAAATTTTAGGGATTGTAGCATGTTTATCACCTTTTTTCCCTTCCATAATTCTTTGAGATTACTGTACTGCATATCAAGAACAACTAGATTGTCCAAGGTAAAATCAGATGGAAAATATTTCAAAGGACATTGAAGCCAACAAATCCACATCAACTCTTTAGAAAGCAGTTTGAAGGATCCGGTGAGATGTACTCCATTGATTTGGAGTAAATTTAAACATTTCATTTTTGCAAATGATCCTGCGCTAAGTGATTTAGCTTCTGATGCTCTGACATCCAATGCAAGACCCTCTACAACATCCGTACCCTAAAAAAAAAATTAATACAACTTTCATTCAATTATTTGTAATAAGTTTGACTAGAAAATACGCATGACTATGCTTTCGTGTATGCATTGAGCTCTTACTTACCTTGTGCTGCTCAAGTACATTCCATGCATCGTCTTGATTCCAAATTCTGGTCCTCTTTCCAGGTTCTTTTGGAGACGCTTTACAGACGACCTCCCTTCCCATGTCTCGTAATAGATCATGCATGGTTACCATCCCTTCAAATACTTTAATCAGAGACCTTTCACGGAGAGTTTCCAAAACAACTTCTGGATTGTAACGGCAACGGGCTCCTAGCACTTTTGCGACGTATTCTTTCTCTATACCAATAAAGAAGCATGCAATATCAAGGAATGCTCTTTGTAGTTCACCATCAAGTGCGTGATAACTTATTAGAAGCTTTCCTTGAATATCGTGGTTTGGAATTCTGCTCAAGTTGTCAATTTCACTTTCCCATCTATCTTTGTTTTCCCTGTACAGAAGAGCTCCTATAACCTTAAGAGCTAAAGGAAGTCCTCCACAGAAATCAACGGCTTTCTTCGAAAGCTCAATATAATCTTCTGCTGGCTTGGTGTCCTTAAAGGCATGCCAGCTGAAAAGCTGAAGGGCCTCATCTGGTTCCAATTCTTTCATCTGAAATGTTTGATCTGCTTCACGAAGTAAACTTGAATATCTTGTTGTAATAATTAGTCTACTTCTGGGACCAAACCAACTTCGATCTCCCATCAATGCATTTAGCTGGTCCGGATGAGCCACATCATCAGCAACAACAAGAACTCTTTTGCTACGAAGTCGCTCTTTGATCAGAACCTTTCCTCTATCAACACAATCGAAGTTTGCAACATCTTGTTTTAAAATATCACGAAGAAGTTGCATTTGAAAAGGAACAAGACCATTAACTTGTTTTGACCTTTCATTGATATCCGAAAGAAAACAGCTTCCCTCGAATCCATGGCAGAGTTGATTAAATACAACTTGTGCTATAGTTGTCTTTCCTATTCCTGGCATCCCATGTACGCCCACAATGCGTACATCATCTGTTGCAGTACTTAGAAAGTAAGAAATATTGTGAGCAAGCCAATCCATACCTACTAGATGCTCGGGAACATACAAGTACTTGGGATCTAATTTATTCAACACATCCTTGATAATCTCTTTGATAAATTTTGCTTCATGCCTGCTCATAGACAAAAGCCAGTCATTGATAGCTAGTCAATTAAGCATTTTATTGTTCCACATTGAAAAAAGTAAAGTATATTGACTCCAAAAATTTTGAAAAAAGGCATACCCATTTGCCATATCATTGAGATTCCATCCAGATAGATTTCCAGCCTCCTCAAGAGCTTTTCTCCACTCCTTCACCAAATTCTCTTCAAAACGCTCTTCATGTTTAACAAATGCCTCTGCAAAACTGCCAGTCTGTTTTCTCACATCTGAAGGATCAATGTCATAGAATATAGGAAGAGCAATCTGACCAGGTTTCTTCCGTTTGCACTGCAGAATCGCTACAAGTTCATTGAGACACCATCTAGAAGAAGCATATCCTTTTGAGAAGACAACTATGGATATCTTTGATTCCTGAACTGACCTGAGGAGATGATCGGAGATGTCTTCTCCTCTCGGAAGTTCATCATCATCTCGAAAAGTGTGGATTCCTGTTTGGACCAATGCAGTATATAGATGATCTGTAAATGTCTTGCGAGTGTCTTCTCCTCTAAAACTCAAGAAGACATCATAGGCCCCTTCTGGTCTAGATCGAGAAGACTCTGGCTCTGTCATGGCAGCTGCAGAAATCAAGGCACAATCAATTACCGATGGAGCAATATAACAAAGAGTTAGCTATGAAATTCAAAAGCTATGATATTGAAATGAGGTTAATTGTATTCTTTATATAGGCTTACTGAGGTCAGCTTTTCTTCTCTTTCGCGAGGATGAATCGTTTTCTTCATCTTTGGATTGCTGGCGTTTTTCCTTCTGCATTTCGAAATTAAATAGAATGATATAGGATGAACTGGTCAATGATTACCTATGTGAGTAAGGCTTTCAAGTTATCGTTATGAGCAAGACATGAAATTAAAACGAGAAAGAAGCAAAGAAGAGCAAGTTCAGTATAACAAAGAGTTAGCTATGAAATGGCAGCAATGGGACAGAGAAGTTAGATGCAGAGTAAACCTATAAATAGTCTAATCAAATAATATATTCAAATAAAATCAGCCAAGTTAGGGACTCAAAACACTCTCTATTAACAATTTATTCAAAAGAGTTATATAATATTTTCATTATTTGGTTCAAAGAGATTCTAATACTATATAAAAAATTACATATTAAAACCTAGCATTATCTAATTCTAATACTATTTTTTGAATTATTTTAAAGAAAAAATTATAATGTAATTGTAATTAAGTTCTTAGAAATATATTGCTAATATTTTCATATTCTTTTTTATATTTATTAAAATTTTTTTTTTCTTTTGGAGATTTTGATGTAAATTATAATGTAATCTCACTATATTTTTTTTCAGATAAGTGAGATTTTGATATAAGAACTTTTGGATTAATACAGTTTTTTATCAAATATTTTAATTTTTTTTATTTAGTTTAGAAATTTTTTATTTCTATTTACTATTATTAAACTTTTATGATTTATCTACTTGAAAATAATAATTTTTCTATTTTATTTTTTATTCAATATTATGAATTTTTCTATTTAAAAAATAATAATTTTTATATTTAGTTGTTGTTATTTTAAAATAATAGTTTTTTCTATTCGGAGAAAGAATTCTCTCTTGCAAATTATTTGCAATGCAATCATTTTTCTTCCTCTAGATCCTTTGCAAAGTTTCCACAAGGACCACAACAACTGCAGAGTCCACGCGTTCCTGCTACCAAAGTCCATTATTGTTCTCATCTTAATATTGAGCTGGAATTTGGAGTGGTAATTTCGTGGTGGTTGCAACAAGTAGGTCCCACGCGTTAACATTAATGCGTTCCTTTCGTGGTGGTTGCAACAACTTCAGCTGGATTTGATGAGCTGGAGGATGTCCTCACTGAGCGTCTGCCCCCCTTTATTGCTCTGTCTTGAACTCTCTGTACTCTTACTGTAACAATCTATTAAAGCAGTGTAAAACTATTATTTATTAACTTTGGCAGTGTAAAACTTGAAAAATATGTAAAAGTTATTTTACTGTTGTCTTGATTCATATATAATAGAGTTTTTGACAATAGTATTTTAAAATACAGGGTTTGTGTTAAAGATAGACCTAAATTTTTCTAGTTTTTATTTAAAAAATAATAATTTTTCTATTTAGCTGTTTCTATTTTTATATATAAGAAACTGTAGTAATAGTATTTGGAAATAGACTTTGATATTTTGATGATTTAACAAAGAGATTTCTATAAGAGATTATCTACAATGCTTAGGGTATTCTCAAGCCCTTTTCAGATAAAGAATATTCTTTCTTGCAAATTATTAGCAATGCAATAATTATAATTATAAAAGATAAAAATGTAACACATGCAGGAAAAAAAAGCAAGGAAATTTCTCTAATGGAGTATCTTTACCTGTACTTGATGATTTGATGCCATGACAAAAACAGAGGAAGACGATGGAGAGAGAAGCTGTAATTTCATTTTAATATTTTAATCTTCATCAGAACAAATAATTAGTTATAATCTGTATTCAACACTAATTATCTTGCTTCATGCATATACTCTTGAGAGTAATTCAGTCAATAATAGTTTTTCAATTCATGTTAAGTAGAAATCGAAATTTCCAGTCAATGCAAGGCAGCAATAGTAGAGTTAACTTATAATTGGACTAATAAAATAATATACTGAAATCAAATCAACAAAGTCAGGGACCCAAAACAGTCCCTACGTTAACAATTCATCCAAAAGAGTTATACAATATTTTTATTATTTGGTTCAGAGAGACTCTTTAATTATTTATTAAAACCTAGCATTATGTAATTCTAATACTATATTTTGAATAATTTTAAGGAAGAAATCCTAAATTATTAAAACCTAGCAGTGTAAAACGTTGAAAGCAGGTATATCATTGAGTGACATAAAAGTTTTCTAAACAGTTGAAAAAGATATGTTAAGAAGAAGAAGAAGAAAATGAACACTAATAAAGTAAAGAATTTGATAGCATTTTAATTTCTAGTCAAAATTGGAGTGAAATCTCCGGTCAATATGGCTGTATTATCTTTGATTCCTAGATTTACATACTATTATTTTTTGTCCATATTTTGTTATTAATTTTAATCCAAAGTTCTGATTAGAAAACCCAAAACTATCCCTGGATTTACAATTCATACAAAACCTAAATCTGTTTGAGAACGTGGTAGAGATTGTTTTTTAAAATATTTTTTGATTGAAAATACATTAAAATAATATTTTTTAAAAAAATTATTTTTAATATCAGAACAATCTAAAAATATTTTAAGAAATGCAATTCAACCGCACTCTCAAATATATCATAATAAGACTAGATTTAATCTTGTCTTAACCTAAGATTGATTAAACAAAGTCTTCTATCTTGTCGAGCTTTATATATGTTGATAGATATTATAACATGATTTATAAACTGTTATATAATGTAATTCTATCTTGGCAAATAACTCCTATCGTAACCCTGGTTAAGTAATTTATTTACTTTGCTCGACAATTATGAGTTTTTTTTATTTAAGTAATCAACAATTATTTATATGATCAATTGGATTATGGATTTGAGAGATGAATATTATGTTCCAATATGAATATTTATTACATCCAAAATAAACATCTCTTACCTGGCCATGAGCTTTTGTATCAAACTGCTAAGCTTTTATTGACTTGAACTAAATTATAAGCTTTATAAATAACAGGGACTAAGTAAGTGTAGCTAAAGACCGATGCCACGCTTGAGAAGGAAGAACATGCACGTGGAGAACTAGCCTTAATAGCAACTGGGTTAGGAGGGTTCAAAAAAATTGATTTCTAATTCAATGTACGAATATTTAATTAAAGATATATGATATATGCAAGAACATGAAAATCGAAGTGGATAACAACAAATAGAACCGTGTTAATAGAACTTTCAAGGATGTAATTGAAAACAAATGAAGTTTGGTGACCAAAACCAAAATAGGTAAAAGTTTCAAGCAACAAGAAAAAAAACACTGGCTATAAGACTGGATGCAACATGTTGTTGATATCCAAGCTGAATTAGATTCATTTTTAACAGAACTAATATGGCCTGGCCCCCTGGGGATGAATTATGAGTGGTAGCAAGTTTTTCAGATTTTTTTGAAAATATAATAATGGTTATTTTTTAAAATGTTTTTTTTAGGAATTGTATTAAAATAATATTTTTTATTTTTAAAAAATATTTTTGATATCATCACATCAAAATAATTTAAAAACATAAAAAAATATTAAAATTAAAATAAAAAATATTTTTTAAAATTTTTTTTCAAAAACAAACAGGTAATTCTTTTTGTCAATCAATCCAAGGCCATCATGAAAGACTCTTGGGACTAAAGCTATAAAGTGGCGTAAAGCTCTCATCGTAAATGCAACACAATGGAAGACTTGAAATGGACTTGTTTTTTTCTGTAAGAGTATTTTCAAGAGAATATTGAAAAAAAATTTATTTTAAATTATTTTTAGATTATGAAAAATAATTTTTTTAAAAAATAAAAATTATTTAAATATTTTTTTAAAAATAAAAAATATTTTAAAAAGTAATACAACAATGTCAAACCGCTATGAAGCCCTATAAACATGGTTTTTTTTTTTATTATTAATTTAGAGTTATATATATACTAGAATTTTACTTGAAAGCAAAGACAAAGGTAATCCAAATTAAAAAAAAAAAAAACAAGAAAGAACATTTTGAGTACTAATATAAAATCTTTACGAGTCTCTTTTTTTTTTACTTCTTTATTTTAATCTTCATTTCAATCAGCTTATACAAATTATTTGTTTGCATATTAATTCTTAGCTATTTATTGTTCTCTCCTCGGTTTTTATATAAATTCTTAGAATAAATAAATGCATTCACAGGCCATTAAAATCTCACATCATTCATATTGAATACATGAAGGGTTGCATTCATGAAAAAACTCCCTTTTTAAACGTCTATTTGAACTCAAAACCAATATAACAATATGTGAGTAAACTCACTTACTAATTTCAATCAACACATTAAATCATAAATAAATATGAAAACATAAGAATTAAATTATAGATGGATAAATTAATTATTTTTTAAATTAGATTATTGTCATAGGGTTTCTTTAGGTTTGAGCAATTCAAGTTTGGTGTTTTAACAATGCTTATGTTTTTTCTTTATTTAATAATAGTCCAAGATTTATTATTAATTGGTGCCATGAAGCTAATGACAAACCGGCAAGAAAAACAAAAATTGTATATACAAAAAGAAAAATGCCAAAAAATAGTAAAAACCATGCAATAATACATAGCCAAAACTAACAACACTTCACTTATTAGACTAATTAAAGATGCTCTCAGAACTTTCCTGTATCAGTAACTTTCATCAATTATTTTAAATTATAACATTAAATGATGAAGAACCAAATCAAATACAATATCCCAATCAATAATCTCTTCCTAGAAAACCAATTTATTTCTAACTAACATCAAGGATTTTCATCTTTTGAAGTGAGGTAAAAAATGAAACATTATTCATCAAAATTTGTAACTTGAAAATATAAATTACATCATGGATAATAATTAACAACTAGGTTGTCCAATATAAAAGCGGATGGAAAAGATTTCAAAGAGCATTGAATAAAACTTCCAAGCTTGGAAAATGATCTTCAAGCCAACAAATACATATCAACATGTCAGATGGAAGTATCGTACTGATTTGGAGCAACTTCAAGCATCTCTATGTAAAATGATCTTGTACTCTCACGTCAATTCAAGTCTTCTGTACCTTAAAAAACCGTCAAATTCAATAGAACTTCCCATCACTTTTAATTAAATGTGCATGATTGTACATGCATTTTGTTATTATGAACAAATTCCCATCACTTTTAATTGAAAAGCTTACTTTATAATAAAAAAGGTTAATATCACATCTTTTTCATTTTTGTTTTAAAATATGAGTTTGAAATAAAATATAAAAAAATTATTCAATTTTTTTTTTATTTTAATGTAAAAAACCAAAAATCAATTTTCAATATTTTCTAAATAAACTAGAGTGATTTTAATAAAATATGTTAGTGACTGTTGGCTTTTTGTTTTTCAAAAAATAATTATTAAAGTTATAATTTATTTTTTAAGTGATATTGGATAGATCTAATTATTAAAGATAATATTTATTTTTTATATTAAATAAGAAAAATATTATCATAAAATCAAGAAAAAAAATAAAACCAAGTAGAATCTAAATATTTAATAAAAAATATTGTTAAAGATAATATTTAATTTTTTAAATTAAATAAGAAAAATGTAATAATTAAAGATGATATTTAATCTCTTACCAAAAATCCATAAATTGAGGCAATGTTCTTGCAGCTTCGCAAATAAAAAGTCATTCCATTGCTTAGGTGTAGACGTTGTAATTGAACCACAATGAAGATGAGGAAGCAGATGATACAGCGGTGGTGAAGGCATCACGTTTTCCACATTCAGCACATGCTGCAATTCTTTGCTTGAAGGCTAGCAATTCTGTTCTGTACTGGAAACAGTACTTCTTTATTTGTAAGCTAGTAACCTTAATTCCATGGTAACTTGAATCGTAACAGCTTGGCAGGGCACCCTTTCCTTGCGTTCTTCTGGCCTTATTTCTTCTGGCGCTGGAGAAGAGGAAGCCGATGGTGATGCTGGGTGTTAATGGTCTTTTTCTGTGTTGTTCATCTTTTTCTGTTTGTGTTTTTTTCTTGCTCTCCCCTGGATTTCGACCTCTGTTTCTTTTTCCCCTCCCTTGATTTGGCTTTTTTTTCTCCTCTCTCTTTATATTCTCTTCCCGGTTTTTTTTTTCGCTTGCCCCCCCGCCTCTGCTCAGTCGTTCTTCGGCTTTTATAGCCAGAGAAAATAATGCTGTTTCTTCCAACCATAAAGTGTGATAATTGCAGAAGTAATGGTTGTTCAACGGTGGGCATCCCTTTCGGTCGGGTGAGGAAGATGAACAGTAACTGGAAACGGTGCCGTTTTGGTATTCACAGCTATATGCATTTTGGCCCTTGAAGTTTTGAAAGTTTTGTAATTAAACCCCTAGTTAAATTGTAATTGTTTCGACGCCTTTTACAAGTTAGTCCTTGGACTTTAATCTGTTGCAATTGTTCCTCCCAATTAACCCCAAACTTTGGTATTTCTCAATTAAGTCCCTGATTTCATTAATTAAATTAAATCCAAGTCCAATTAAGTCCCAAACTTATCAATTCATCAATTAAGCTCTTGATTTTGTCAATAAAACTAATCCAAAGTTTAATTAAATCCCAAAACTTCCAATCATGTTGCCGTTAACTCCAAATTTTAATTCATTCTTCATTTATTTCATTTTTATTTGTTTTTCATCATCATTTTTTCATTTTTTTCATTTTTTCAGTAAATAATAATAATAATAGTAATATTAATAATTAAAAAAAGGTAAAAAATTTGGTTATAACAATGGCCTCCTCTTTATAATATTTACTATGCAAAGATATTAGAAAATTTTGTTTTCTCTTGGCTTTGCGTATTAAATTTATAAAGAAAAGTAGATACAAAACGAACTTTTATTTTTTTTAGAGTCTTTGTAAACTTCGAAAACAAGAGAGAGAGATGTTGAAATCAAGAAACAAGTCATTTGGAAGACGACCCACTTTTTTTTTTTGAAATGATCAAATTGTTTTGGGCGACCTGCTCGATGATCAAAGAACAGTGGAATAAATCCACTTTCAGGGATCAGAATCTAGTTTTTGTGATTTTTGTTCTTAGTTCATACTCTCAGTCATATCAGGATTCTCGGCATTCGTCAGTTTTTGAGTTAGACCCGGAAATTCCTTTTGACCAACTAGATTACTGCTAGTTTTTGTTCTGTAAAAAGATTTTATCTCATTTTGACTCCTTCATCAAAGTTGTAGTCCTAGACGTGTAGATAAATTTGAACTTTTGAAATCACTTGATTTCGATATCAGAGGCCTAAAATGTTCCCGTTTGAATATCTAACGTGAAGGCAGAGAATTCTACCGCGAGAAGGATATTGACCCGATTCTGCACTAAAAAAACTCTATTTTTGGCCTAGTTTTTGTGATTTTTGTTCTTAGTTCATACTCTTAGTCATATCAGAATTCTCGGCATTCGTCAGTTTTTGAGTTAGACCAGGAGATCCCTTTCGACCAACCAAATTACCGCTAGATTCTGTTCTGTAAAAAGATTTTATCTCACTTCGACTTCTTCATCAAAGTTTTAGTCCTAGACGCGTAGATGAATTTGAGCTTTTAAATCACTTGATTTCGATATCAGAAGCTCAACATATTCCCATTTGAATATCTAGTGTGAAAGCAGGGATTCCTGCCGCGAGAAGGATTTTTTGCCCAAGTTCGCGGGCCTGATTCGAAGGATGTTTTTTTAGACCAAGGACTGAATCAAAAAGTACTAAAATGAGTGATTGAATTGAAGAAGGATATTGAAAGCTGGAGAGGGGGGGTTGGATCATCATAAATGACAGGATTTTTTACCACACCGAATAAGGAAAATAAGACTTTGCAACATGCACCCTTACCCATCTGATTTCTTTCCTTTTTTTCCTCTGCAAATTTCCTGCTGGTTTCCATGTTTGTCTTGCTAATTGGAGAGCTGTAGACCACGTTTTATTGATTCATTTCAAAGGAAACAGCTGGTGCCTCATGGTCCCAGCTATGGAAGGAAAGAAAGGAGTTGTACCACCCTTTGATCAATGGAAATTAAGTGCTGAAAATCAGAATATGAATAAGAATATGGTAGTTTCCTTCTGCATTTTTTTTACTACACATTAGTAGGGATTTGCATCCTAGAATTAATGCATTGAATCTTTCCTAAATAGAGATATGTTAGACTATATATAAACCCCTCTAATGACCTAGCAAGTGGTGGTAAAAAAAAAGAGAGCAGAAAAATAGCAAAGAGAGAGTAGAAACAGAGGAGAAAAACAGAGAGTAAGGGACAGAAAAAAACACAGCAAAGAGAGACAAAAAAAAACAAAAACACAAGAGAGGCAGAGTAAAAACGCAATAAATAGAGGGAGTCTTCTGTCTTGTATTCTGGTGTTATTGGCAGAAAAGAGAGGAGAATAGAGAAAACAAACGTTCGCTTGGTTTTATTTCATCTTCTTCAGAAAAGAAAACAGTGAGACCTGCAGGTAAGTCTTAACTATCTTCTCCTTTGATGCCTTTAAATCTGTTGCACCTGTTTTTTCCTTGCTTTGTACATTCAGTTTATTTTTACTATACAATGAACGCTCACTTTGTTTTGTTCCTGCCATGGCTTTGAGTTTTACAAGAGTGACTATGTTAAGAGGGCTAGCCTCTGGTGTTTCGTTTTTTTTCTTTCTTTCGTTGTTTCAGAACCGAGGAACCGGGGAGGGGGGCTGTTGTTTCTTCATCATCAACTCCCTTTTCTGTTCGTATCCTTCCATGCTTTTAAATTGAAATAGCCGGCCAAGTTTTCTTTAGTTTTTAGTCCGTGATATAATTGTGTTATAAAAGCATGTCGTCCCAAGCTCTTCCTTTTTGTATGAAACTAGTATGCCAGTTTCTCCCGGATTGATAAAAAGAAAATAGGTCATGATTCATGGACACATGCAGTAGGATTTTGATTTCAAAATTTCACTTTCAAAACTTTGGTTCCCTCGTGCATACAGGTTTAGTATTTTCCAGTGTACATAATTTTAAGTTGATTTGGCTTTGAACGATTTTTGTCACGAATTGATTCAAGTTTCTTGTAGTTCTTATAATATGAATAATGGCTTGCTATTTTCCATTTTGGTGTTTACGTCTAATTGTGATGTTTGCGTTTTGAAAAAAAATATAAAGAAAAATGTTTTTTTCTTGTGTGTTGCATACGGCCAATACCCTAACATGTTTTGAACACTCTTTTTTTTTTTATATGTATACAAAAAAATATTCGAAGTTTTGAAAAATATGTTTTCGCATGGATTTCTTAAACACACAAAAAATTTTCTTGCATTTCTGGATTTTACAACATGTTTGTAAAACTCCAAAGGGTATTGGCTAATATTCCAAAAAATTTAAAAATCTTATTTTGGGGGGAAAATTAATCTATTATTCACCGTTAATGTTTGGATAAAGAAATCCTTAAAGGATGAATATCCAAAATATTATTGGGAATAATAAATCCGCACACATCCTTGAAAGAAGCCTTGATTATAATCGAGGACATTTCAAATTTTTTTTCATGGTTTATGAGCCGTGAGAGTATAAAACACTAAGAAAAAAAAATTAGGTTTTTAAAGCACCCTAGATTTCTAAATTTTTGTCCCTCCGCCTTGCGATTTACGAGTCGCAAACTCTCGAAAAACTAAGGGGAAAATGAGCTTTTAAAGCACATGGAACTTCCTTGGATTTCTATCTTAATAAATTTAATTTGAATCAAACCTAGAAAAACTGATGGGATTAGAAAACACCAACACCATAGCAGATTATAAAGCAAACCAAACACCAAGCAGCTTACCTTAGGTAGGACGTACTAGGGGTGCTAATACCTTCCCTTTACACAACCAGTCCCTTACTTTAGAATCTCTGAAAGACCAGTTAGGGTTTCTAGTGACCAAATACTAGGTGGAGACTCCCCTTATTCAATAAAACCAAGACCCCAAAACCAATCGAGGGTCGCCGCGACGCCGCGCTCCGCTCGCGAGGGTGCGACAGGATGGTGACTCCATTGGGGACCCTAGGACTAGGCTTGGTAGTTGGTTTGTTTATGCTATGTTGCTTTTTGTTTTTTTTATATGAATGATACTTTTTTAAAAAGCTTTAACATGCATCTTTACATTCTGTCATACATGATATAGTCATTCATCACTTTATGATTATTATCTTTTTGAGGGCACACACATTAAACTTTAAGTTAAGTGGGGAACTAGCAGCTTGCCTTATGACTTGAGTCAAGGTTTAAGTTTGTGTAAACCCCAACTCTTTGCTGAGTGTTTAGACTGATAGTGATTGGTACATGTGTCATCCCATTATCTGCTAAACCCCCATATTGCCTTTACGAGGGTGATCACTGAGACAGCAAGAGACTCTTTTTTAGAGACCAAGTAGTAAACCTACCCTATGTCTCACGTAAAGGAATTAGAACCTATCCTTAGGTTGTATGCTCCATAATATCTTTTGCATCAAAACAAGTCTAACCCCAAAGCATCTTGAATTGCAGGACTTGTGAACGAAATGACCACCATCACTAAATCTTCCATCATAGAGTATGGGAAAAATTTTGAACTATCACAATTGATTGAAGGAGATTGCCTTAGAAGCGATGCTAAGAAACTGTTACCAATCAAGAACCTGAATTGCATTATGAATGAGGTGAAGAAGTTGACGACTCACTTTCAGAATGTGGATAAGGATGCATTTTTTAGGAAATACGGATGTTTGGTGGAAATTGCAAGGGTAGAAGTTTTAAGCCCAGCTGTGCGAGCCTTAGTTCATTTTTGGGATCCAGACTACTGGTGTTTTTCTTTTGGAAGCGTAGACCTATGTCCCACTATGGAGGAATATGGGATGCTGACTGAGTTTCCAAACAATCTGTATAGGATTTATTTTCCTTTGAGATCTGACAAGATCATCCTCGAACTATCAAAACTGCTCATAATTGCTAATTTGGAAAAGTTTTTGGAAAAGAATGCTACCGGTTTGAAGTGGTGGATGTTAGAAATTGAACTGGAAAAGAGGTCAGGATCAGAAAGAGAGAGATTGATTGCATTGGGCATATTTGGCCTTGTGTTGTTCCCAAGCCAGACGGGTGTAGTGAGTTTGGAGGCCGCCGCTGCTTATGTAGAGTATGAGAACACACAAATCAATCCAGTGGCTGCTATTTTAGCCGAAACCATCTTGACACTTAACCATTGTAGGAGGACCGGAAAAGGAGCAATGAGATGTTGCACGTAATTGTTGTATATCTGGATGGTTAGCCATATCGAAACAAAAAAGCCTGTCTTCAATAATTTTTGGTGGTTCACCCAAAGACCCCTAAAGTTAGTAGAAGAAGAAGAATGGGGAGATCTAGACAACCAAGGTTGGGTTGACAAATTAGAAGGTTTGCCTAATAGTGATTTCAAGTGGAGAGCCCCATGGGTAACGACAGTGAAAGTCCTAATGA
>Ga0325402_1003467_pt1 | contig 14242 bp, 9 predicted proteins | sample PopdelMetagenome_22_FD_207212 | JGI IMG/M metagenome (GOLD analysis project Ga0325402, IMG submission 207212) | Populus deltoides microbial communities from Bellville, Georgia, United States - Xylem-PdKOR-R3 | ecosystem: Host-associated > Plants > Phyllosphere > Stem > Wood/Secondary xylem... | reverse complement strand
ATAAATAAATAAAAAGATGAATAAATGCGTCAATTTCCATCTGACTGCTACTTTCTGAACTCCCATACCCTGCTGTCACCCTTGTAGCCTGGGCATTGTTTAGGCACGCCATGCCTGCATTTGATCCTTTTCAACGTGGTAATGCATATTGATTAGCAAACACTTGAATCCTGCATTTAAGCACCGTCGCAACGCGCATATCGTTCCAACCAGAAGCTTTCGTTGAAGCCAAAAAATGGCAAGATCACGACTCACTAGCAGCATGAAAAACAGCTGCGCACGCCATGGCAACTGCATCCCTCCAAAGAGCAATTAAAATGTTAGTTGGACTTGTGAGGTCTGTAATTTGGAGCCTGGTCTTTGTCCCACGGCGTTTTTGTTGAAATTCATCACAATGTCATAATCAACAAGATATGAAAGCGGGAGATAAGAGGAAACAAAGAGATTGTCTGTCCTCGTGTGTAATAAAACCAGGTGGACGTATTTCAAGCAATAACTCCCAACTACTCCGCAACGATTATCGCTTGGTTTATAGATATTCATTTGTTACTCCAGTCTTCTTCTTCATCATACATCATCATCATCTGACGTCTTCATCATCACATCTTCAGGTATGCGAGTTCTTCTGCCCAGAGTATGATTGACAACAAAAAAAAAAAAAAACACTAGAGCTCGGATTCACATACCGATGCCTTGCATTATTAAAACAATCTTATCGCCAAAATGGACACATTAACAGGTTTTTTTTCTCAACTTTAGATGCACTTTATATTTTTATTCTTTTAAACAAGTAGTAATCAAAGAGTATTTGCAAGCACTGTGGGTGGCGTCGAGCGCACCTGCAGAATTACTTGCTCCACATAATTAAAAGATGAGAACTTAAAGGAAAAATTATTGTCATAAAAAAATTGACTACTTTCCTTTTATGTTAACAACAAGATACCATGCGATTTCACAGCTGAAGATGTATGCGCAAAGTCAGTTGAAGTCATGAATGCCTCTAGTATTGGAATTTTGTTAAACAAATCCTGTACTTTCCTTCTTTTTTCCATCTGTTGCAGTCATATATTTACTTACCCTTCAAGAAAGAACAGGAAGAAAGAAGACTTTGGCTTAACCATCCAGTATCTTAGTCCCTTCAGAGCGTATTTTGCACTCCCAAATAATGTACACAGCATCTTCAAAATGTAAACTCTTTGTCGAACCACCGATATTGATAAAGAACCAAGGCGATGAGATGCAATCCGAGAGCTTCAAGATGGGAGTGCATGACTGGAAGCCTTCCAAATCCCCAAATCAATTAAAAAGACATCTAAGCATTCCTCAATTTGCACAGGTTCCGTTGCAAACTAGAGGCACCTCATAGTAACCAGGTATGCAAAGAGCTCCTTGATGCCACCAACCGATTCCTGGTATTCAAGCAAATCCAAAGCTTACGCTATCAGCTACGTGATCACCAGACATGAAGCTTAAATTAAACCAGATGCTATGGCATCTAACAAAATAATTCTTACCTTTGAACCTGGAAGCTGGTCAGTTAAGGGTATGATCTGCCACAACCTACCCAAAAGCACCCCCATCTCCTTGCAGATATCGCAGGAATCAATTCGACCAAACAGATCTATACTGCAAAAGCAACCATCTTGACTTATCCACTTACACATTCACCATTGGCACACAACAACATTTTGTTTCATGTTTTGTTCAGCAGAAGCAGTTGGCATAAGCAGCCTGAGTTGGGAACTAGGTCCCAATCATGTTTAGCAGACATGCATCAAAATGACAAGCCAAGGTTCAAAAGGCCTTTCTGGCGGCTAGGAGACGGGATCGTGAATTTGGGGAAATATAACATGGCAATGCTACCCCAAAGTTCTGAAACAAATTTCAGACACCTACCAACACTTCTAGGAGCCTCTCTTTCCTACAACTGCAGAGGAACCTTGCTTCTTCTGTATACCATATTGCCAGGCATCTCTTGATCTATCACCAGATTGATCAAAATCATCTAACGAATTGTCCATTGGTGGCTTAAAAGGACCAAAACTCCCATTCCTAGAAATCACAGATGCACCTGAATTCTCGTCATCCTCTGATGGTGTCCCTGATCTGGATTCCATGTGCATATCAAAAGATCTATGTCTTGGTCCACCTAACCTCAAACCCCTTACGTTGGAAGAACCTTTGCCCAGGGTCCCCTTCAAAACAAAAAAATCTTTGGGGAGGGAGTCCATATTCATGTAACAATTCCTTGCTTTAGCATCGGCAACTAATGCAGACCAGTCATCTGATTGCACGAGAGAAGTAGCATTCCCCATGACCTGTTGGGAAATCAAGTTCAGTGGCTGGAGAGATGCAGCTATTGGGTGATGGCACAAATGAAAAGCTTACAAATGAAATGTCAAATAACAAAGTGAGAGAGAGCAGGTAAGAAATAAAAGATAGAAAACCATACCCATAGAGCCCTTTTGGCACGTGTAAGAGCAACATTCATTCGGCGGATATCAGCTACAAAACCGACACCATGATTTGAGGCCCGGACACAAGACATGATAATGACATCACGCTCCTGACCTTGGAAAGCATCGACGGTATTAATATAGATATCTTTCCCTTCTTCAGATTTTAAAACAGCTGAAAACTCTTGTTGGAGGCATTTTAACTGCAGCTTATATGGAGTGATTATGCCAACCGTGATTCTCCCCATGCCCAAGGATTTTAAAGATTTCTGAAGATACTCATACAACTGAAGACAGAATTGTGCTTCGTGTATGTTCTGATAAGATACCGATCCACCTCTGTGTGACTCCCGCCCATGAGTAACATCATAGAATAGATAAGGTCTAAGTAAAGGGTCCTTGTAGTATGTCTCATCAGGTAAATTTGCAACACTTTCACTGTCAGTGAGACGTCCTTGGTAAAAGTACCGCGAAGGGAAATCTCGGATTTGAGGATGCATCCTGTATTGCACAGATAATAACATTGTCGGGCATCCAGCTTGCTGAAACCTTTCGAAAAGGCTTCTACTGTATAACAAGGTTCCAGCTGCCTTGCTGATAACTGTTGCAGGAAGTTGCTGAGGATCGCCAACAAGAACACACCGTGCAGCACCAAGTGCAAGTGGAGGAAGAACAGCAACTTCGCTGGCTTGAGCAGCCTCATCAATAACTACCATATCAAAACCATGAGTAAGACGAGAGAACAACTTGCGACCACTGCTTGAGACAGTAGTGAACACAATCTCAGCCTCATTGGCAAAACTTGCCTCAAGACTAGCTCGGGCTTCTTCCAGATTAAAATTGCTACCAGCACGAAACCTGGGTTCTAAGATGAGAAGGCGAGAGATTTCAACTAGAACTTTATCCCTGCTTTCAACAACAGCCGCAAGGTTCTGAAGTAATGCATCTCGGTTTTGGTCCCTAGCCATAAGAACATCAGGATCAACACCAACAGATCCTTGGGAACGACCATCCACGGCTGCAAAATTAAGCTTATTTTGAAGATCAGCAATTTGTCCTGAGAAATAAGCTTCCTGGATTTTTAATTCTTGCATCCATTTTGAAATTTCTTCACGGCTCTTGATTAAAAGTTGCTCAGTTCTCCGCTCAACAGAAACTGCCTGAGCAGCACGTGATTGCGAATCAACCCCAACTCTGGCCACATCAGGCCGGTAAACTTTCATCTCACCATCAATAAATCCGCGATCAAGAACACGTGCAAGAAGTTCATCAGTTGCAGCATTAGAAGGAGCACAAACTAACATCCTGGGCTTTGGACAGAGTTTTGAAAGGGAGCGGAAGAGATTCTGGTCCATGTTATGAAGAACTTCATCAATTGACCCCAAAGCAATATTGTCAGAATTGCTTTCGTTGGCTTGTTTATAGCTCTGGGGTGCCAGTTTCTTAAGCAAAGAAGTATAGTAATGCTGATACTGAACCAGATGGATGACATTTAGCATTCCCCAGACAGTATGCGTCTTACCTGTCCCTGGAGGCCCTTGTACAAGAGTAAAGGGCCATGGTTCTTGCCTCTTAGTTACCCCACTACTTGTACCAGCAGCAGTATGTGTGGCAGCCCATTGGATTGCAGCCAGCTGTGGCTCATTGAATGTCCTCCGTAAATGGTCAACAAAATTCTGTGTGAAGCATTCAGGCATGGCTGGGGTCTGCTGCTCATATTTTGGGAAGTGATCTGAACTGGGCTTTAGGATTGCAGCTTGCATCTACCAGGATGGTATAGAACATTTAGTTTCAAATATGTGAAAAAAGACTAAACTTAGAAATTAACAAGTATCTGGCTGTTACCTGTAAATTGAGACGGCAAAATGCATGCAGCGCAACATACTCACGCTGGGTGGTTGCAAGAGAACCAAGGACAGTCAAATACCAGGTGCCTCTGGGTTGAAGTTTCCTCAAAATATGATCCTCATCAACCTTGCTGGTGAAAACAAATTATAGAATAAGCAAGCAAACCATCAGTATGAAATAAAGAGAACAAAAGTCTGACAAGATCAGGAATTCTGGTGACTTAAAGACATTTGAAGCAGGCATAAGCACCAAGGAACAAATTAAGATTGAGGTAATAACCTGTGAGGATCATAAGAGTCCCCAACAAAAAAATGAAGGATTGCACCAGGAGGATCACGAGAATCCAAAGGGACGTGTCTTCTAACAGTACCAGCCACACGTCCATTGATATCAGGCTCCTCATCATCTTCGTTTGATGACGAGGTGTTGTTCCTCTTGGATCTTACTGCTTCACATGATGAAAATTATATTTGCATATTAGAAAGCCAAAACGCACTTTGATTGATATGCAATGAAGCAGAATCGCAAAAGTGGTACAGTCATAACAAACCTGTTCCAGGCCTTGGAGTTGAGAGAACTGCAACATCACCCTCCTTGAATGTCCACTTGCACTCATTTGCTGGAAGAACAATGACATCATACCATCCTATGGCCACAAAAGAGATTTCTTCAATCAGTCAACAAAACAGAGCATAGATATACACCGCTACAGTAATAATTCAACTCAATACCTCTTTCCCGCCTTTCAATGCTCTTTATACGAACCATAATGTGTGCATTAGTTTCAGCTGACTCCTCCCATGTGCTGTAAAGTTGAGCTCGGCATTCCTCAAAAAGAAGAGGCTCAAATACTCTTACATATTCTTCCACAGACTCAAAGCGACCCGGAACACATTGGAGCTCAGAGTCCTCTGGTGCGCACAATAATAAAACAAAATAAGATTCAAAAAATGCAGGGACCAAAAAGGCAAAGGAAAGAACAAAGCTCTCAAAGAAACATACAGAAAGATTCGACATCCACATATTTTCTTAATGCATACATACAAGGTGGTTAAATTTCAAGTAACTACGTAGAATCAGAAAAAACACTGCATCACATTTTAACCACCTCCTAGAGCATGTAAATTGGCAAGTAAACATCTTTCAAGCTTGAGATGCATGTAGCAAACAGCTTTTACTTATTAAGGACAGGCACAAAAAAACCCTAGCTGATCCACAGTTCCCTATTAAAATGTAGAGATAAAATGATAGAGGATATGAAATGCACAAACCAAAACATCCAATTGGTCAAAAAATATAGGAAACAAAATAAGTGACGAGACTGGTTTGTCCAACTTTTATGAGTTGCTGACTATCAAACTCTTCTGATACATCTCCAATCTGTCCCACCCCCTCCTCTTAAGGATTTGGAACAGATGCAGTATACAGGCACTACGTTCTATCTTTTCAGCCCAAAAACCAAAAAATGGTCCCAGATAATGCATATAGACATATACAAACTGAGACATGTATATGTTTTGTTTAATACCTGGGTGATGCCAAAATTTTTCATTAGTCACCTCCCGTATAAGACGTTCCACTGATGTGTCCTGATAGGGTGTACTGGCTACAGTCGACTTTTTCACAGGAAGGTATTTCTTGTTTCCCAACTTTGAATCCATGGAACCTTGGTTGATAAGAGCAGGCTTCCTGTTAGAGAATTGTGAGTTTTTTGGCTGTCTTAAATCAGCTGGATGCTTCCACGAACTCTCAGCAGGCTGTTTCCATGTACTCTGTTTCTGAATAGGTGGCAGGTACATGTCTACAGAAAAATCAGATTCACCATTCACTTTCCTATTCTTAGCTGGCTGTGCAGAATTTATATCACCATTACTTTCAGATTTGGGTGGACAAGACTCCACAGAAAAGCCACCATCATTACATGGCAGATCAGCTTGTTTCTGATCCTTTAAAGGATGACCAGGCCTTTCTCCAGAACGTTCAGCAGGTTGAGGAACAGTACGAACCTCCTTCACAGTACGCGTGACGTTTGGCTGCCTTCTTGGTGTTGAACTTTTCATAATTCCAGCTTGCTTGACTTCATCTATATTAATCAACATGGTCTGCCTATTACGCTTTTTACCCAGCATTGCTTCTTTGTGTTGGTCTATCTTCCTCTTCCCCGGATTAGTTGAAAACTTAAGAGCATGGCTTGCTTCAATACCTCTAACTTCACGTTGTTTTGAGACTGAGGCAATTTCTTCCTGACCATCCATACACACATCATCATTAGCATTTCCATTTGAATTTCGACTACCATTATTTTTATAATCATTCTGACCTTGATCCAGACCAGGTGAAACACGGTCACAGCTTTCAGCCTTAGTGTTATCAATAACCTTAACACTGCTAGAAACATCCATGGAAACCATAACAGAAGTACCTTCTACTTCAGACATTCCTTGAAATTGAGAAGCTTTGCCCTTTTCATGCATGCTATTGCCAGCACACACATTAGCAGTGCCCTCTGCGTCAGACCACTCACCTTCCTCTCTTTCCACAACTTTAATTTCTGCAGAACCAGATCCAGAACCAGAAGCTAGAGATTGTGCTTCTTTCTTATCATCATCAGTAATTGTTTTTGATGGTGATGCTAACTTGGGATTCTGTTCCCCAGCCATCTTCTGTTCAAAACCCACTTCAGGGCAAAAAGCAACCCTGGGTCGAATAAAAGGCTGAAAACCGGATATAGATGATGCGTGTGAAAAGGCATGGTTGTTTTTTATTCCTTGGGGACCCATTGATGCTATAAACATGTCAGAAGGGTGGGAATTTGCAGAAGGAAGTGCCTTGTGTGGCTGCAGACATACAGCATGATCAATCTCATCATCCTCAGTTGGGGGTTCATTAAGATCAAATACTGGCCTTCCTCGGGAACCCATTTCATATGTATATGCATACAAACTGAATCTTCCACACGAGAATCTCTAATTGCTTGAGTATCTATTTTCTTCTTATCAAAGAATATCAGCCTTAAAGACATAAAAGAGCCCCTTGACAAGTTGGTCAAAGGAGTTGAACAATCATTGGATATCTGCAAATCCAATTCCCATAAAATAAATAAGAAAGCAAAAGCAGCAGGCAATTTAATATACAATACAGAAAACATCCAGGTACAAAGAACAGGTGTAAACGTATTAAAAAAGGCCCCAGTGGACAATCTTTCTAATAGCTAAGTAGTCAAGCCAATGAGGCATAATTCAATGGTAAAGGACTTGTGCTAAGGTTTCCCCTCCAATCAGGAATCGGGGTCTCCCAATCACTAGCTAATATATGGAATGCTCATATTCAAATCCTTCTTTTCTGACCCATCAAAGTAGACTACCCAGTCAAATGCTAGGACTCATGCAAAATATGCACATGCCATGTCCTTAATCCCATCAATTAGCACCCAACACAAACCCTTCCATTTAGTTTCACCAATGCAAGAAAACCCAGTGGTCTCTACACATAATCTAAGCTTCAAGTAAACAAAAGAAAGAAATTAAAACTCGATATAAAGCTTCAAGCACCTGCAGCTTCAAGCCTGCAGCAGGTAATACAAAGGCAGCTAGCAAGGATGTTCCTTTCAACTTACTAATAACACCTATATTATCATTTACTGTAACCAGTACTCATGGCAACATATACCCAAATCTATATTTAAAAGCACATACTCCATACATAGAAAACCAAGCAATACTGGTCACAATTAGCTCCTTACCATACAAAATTGGTAGTATCAATCCTATTTAAGAACACACGCAAAACTAAAAGAAATCGTATGCTACATGACTGTATCACAAAATAAAAAATTTCATATAGAGAAAATCTAGCATTGAAAGAAGGATTCATGTTATAAACAAAGACCCAACAATGTCAATTCACTGAAACAAATTTAATAATAATAATAATAATCATCATCATCTAAACCGCAGATTATAAACCAAATCCTATTAACCACCACAAACAAATCAGAAACCCTCTCATTCCCTCAAAAGGACAACAAAACAACATTCACTCACTGCTTTTTGATTAAATGATATCACAAATCAAACCAGATCCAAAAATCCTAATTTCATTGCCAAATCCACTAATAACTCGAATCCCTAACTGAACCCTAGAAGTAATTTTAGGGTTTCAATAAACAAACGAACTGACCTCTCCAGAAAACACCATCAAAATCAATCATTACTCCGATTACCACTCTTAACCTCCGCTGATCAATCCTTATTGTATCTCGCATTAATCTCCTACTCAAACACGCGATTTATTATTTTATTCTAATTTCAATTTTATTTTTAAATTTCCTAGTTGTTTTTCGGTTCCGAGCATAAAAAACCACTTCGAATAATAAAAAAAGTAAATTAAGAAAATAAATTAAATTAATATAAGTTAAAAATGGATAGCTGAAGTTGAGAGAGATTATTTTTTACCTATTAAGAGCTGCTTTTGAATCTAACAAATAGTGTAGAGAGAGAGAGAGGTTGGCTCTAGAGAGGGAGAGAGTAGAAACGCTTGAAAGCGAATGCAAAATATGAGAGAAGAGAGGTTGTGGTTATGGCTTTATATAGGAAATAACGAGACCCCTCTAACCGGCCGGTTTTTTCTCCGTTCACCGTTAATTTATTCCATTATACACCTGTTTTTTTATTATTTTTATTTATCCTCCCAATGTAATCATATTTACAGAAACAGCCCTTGCTTTCCATCTCTTCGCTACGGATTGAGAATAGAGAAGAGCTAAGGATCAGAGTTAATATGGGTATTCCGTAATTAACAATTTGGGTATTCCGTGTATAGACTTACACGGAAGAATCTTATGCTTCAGGCAATAATGGACGTCGATACGATGGCTGAGTGGGGCCTGGTGACTGCCACGTCTATGCAGTTGCACCCACGGGTCTGATTGGCTATTCTGTGTATTTTTTAAGTGTTAATGTGACACGTATTAGGATGAAAGTTTGGGTTTTTGTGTAATTAATGAGATTTTAAGGGTAATTCAGGAGTCTGATATAAAATAGGTGAATTGATAATAATAACCCACCTGCGCCGAAAGAAGAGAGAATGCACAGTCCTGTCATTTTGACGACTTAATCTTCGTAGGTCAGGAGTAAGGAGGTGTGTTTTTACGAAATTGCCATTTGGATCTGGGAGAGTGTAGTGCACGGTTGATTGGTGTGTGTGGGGAAGTATGACAGAAGCGTTGGGTTTTCGTTCGTATTTTAGAAAATTGAGATTCTTGTCGCTATACGCAACTTTTTGGTTACTTAGCGAATTTATTAAAAATAAAAAATTAACCAAGCATGTGTTTTGAGAGATTATTATCATTAAGGTAATATTTGGCATGGTGAATATTTTTAAAATAATTTTTATTTTAAAATATATTAAAAAGTATTTTTTTATATATTTTTAATTTTATTTTTAATATTAGAATATCAAAGCAATATAAAAATATCAAGAAAAATTAATTTGAAATAAAAAATATTTATTTAAAAAAAAAAAGACTCTCCCAAAATGCTGATCAAGATGGTAAAAACCAAGGACGGGGCGTGAATAAATTTCTTGGGAACAATTAGAAAACCATAAAAAAAAAAAAAATTGATTCTTAATGGATTATATGAAAATAGCAAAAATTAGGGACAAATATTGCATATTAGAAAACTTTGAGGAAACCATGGCCTGCTGCAGGCTGCAACCCGTGATAAAACAAAACATTCATTAAACATGATATTTTAAGTTTGAATTTCTTAATAAAGTAACATCTCTCGGGAAAAACTTCAAATTAGATTTGGGTTTTTACTATTGTTTCGGCTTTGATTGCTCTGCTCTCTCGCAAAAACAAATTCCTTATCAAAATAAAGGAGTAAATTATAAAAGAAAAGGAATGTATAACCAGTAAGAGCATGAGCTTAGGAGAGTATATTTTTTAATATTGTGTGTGGTTGTGTTTTGTTACTCGATGACCCAAAATATTTATACTAGTCATATAAATTACCTCATGCAACATGGGTATAATGGTCATTGATGAGAAATATTAGCATTATACTAACCAAGGTTGTCAATTCCGTTTCGGTAGATGTTTTGTTTTTTCAATTGGAATGAAATATTTCAGTTTCAGAATGTTTTGGCATGCCGTTTCGGGGTTGTATTGTTCATATATATATTCAACAAACATAATTCAAATTCAAGATAAATTAATTATAAATTATACAATACAAACACAATGCCAAACAAATATAATTTTAAAATTTAAAATATTTCTAAATAGTCAAGATTAAATAGATCTTTAACTTAAAGTAATTCAACTTAAACAAAATATCAAAATATTATGAAAGTAAAATGCTTTAACACAAATATTTTAAATATAAAGTTAGGTCAATGTTATCAAGACTAATGGAATCTAAAGCATCCCTTGTTTTACTCAAATTCCTACAAAGTATAAACATGAAAAAAAAAACAACATAAATATAAACCATATATATTAGTGATAAATCTAATTTTAAAAAATTAATATCATTGTTAATGAAAATAGTAATAATAATTTTCAATATTATTATTAATATCATTGTTATTGAAAATAGTAATGAAAAAGAGCCTTTTATAATTGGATGATTTAATTAATTAAATTGAACAAGGTTCAATTTGATTCAATGGCTTGTTAAGAGCGGAACGGAACATGTGGAATGAAATCGGAACGTTTCGGGCGGAATTTAGCTGAAAAATCCGAAACAGACCTAGATTTAAAATGAGATAAAATTTGTTCCGTTTTGTTTCGTTTTTTGAATTGGTATGGAATGTTTCGGCCATTCTAGACGAAACGGAACGGATATGACAACCTTAATACTAACAAGATGTATGTTATACTTATATAACTAATCACAAGAAAGCTAGGTGTTGCATTGACCTCTAGGAGATCATAACACTAAATTATGATGTATACTAGTTATGGGCTCTTTAGAAATTTATGCGGGATTGGGATTTGATTTGTAGTGTGTTATTAGAATAAGGACATAACTTATTAGACATGTCAATTCACTTGGGTGAAGGCTTATTATCAAATAGGGTTATTCATAGAAGGTAAGTTGGTTGTCTTTGATAGATAATTGAGTTGTCCCTGGTCTTTTAAACATTTATGTTTATATTTAAAAGACTTAACCAGAAGGAGAGAAAAAACATTTATTATTTTATGCAATTTATGTTGCCTTTACATGGCTTTTTTTTTTCCTAGATGCATACCCCGACTCCTTTTGTTAACATGTCATGCATAGGATATGAGAGTTTTGGCAAGCTGGGGAGGTTGGCTTTCTTGTACTTTCTAGGGTGGAGAGCATTTTCACTTGCGATGAAGAATACTTTGTGATCATGAAAGTAGTTTCAATATAAGAATTGAGCTACTAACAATGGAGAATCAATAGAGAAATATCCATGATAAATGTTTAGAGAGATCATTATCTAAAGACATTGAGATTTTGTATGAAGATTTTTCATGGGTATTTTGTTTAAAGATATAGAGATTTAGTGTGGAGATCTTATTTAAAACTATGAAGATTTCATCGAAGATATAGATATTTCATTATAGAGATATGAAGATAAGCAATATCATGAAAAAAAAACATATGGAGATTACTTAAAGAGGTAATATTGATTTTTTTATTGAAAAATTCAATAGATTCTCTTATGTAAATGGAGATACAATACTTGAAAACTATATAATCTCGGGTAATGCACCGTATGATATGACAACCTTTCTCTCTTTTTAAAATTAACTACTATAGTAAAAAAGGTGGGGTTTCCCCCACCTCCTTCATTGTTCATATAAACAATGAAAAAAAGTGATAATTTCTTTTTTATTTTTTAAAATTCCATCTTCCAATTTTTTCTTCTTTCATTTGAATGCCTTTTGATTTTTTTTAATTTTATTCTTCAATATTTTAGTGATTTTGAATTTTTCATCATAATTTATTTCGATTTGTTTTCTACAAGGTTATCACAATTTTAAATAAACATCCTAGTATTTAGTTGGTGTTTAATTTTGCAAACATCTAGTTTTATTAGAATATCATTAAAAAATATATTTAAAAAAAAAACAAAGATTTTAAACACAGTGAAATCCATGATTTGGGTTGCGAGTTTAATGAGTTAAACCGTGAAACCCGGGTTGATCTAATATGTCATCATCTCAATATTAAAAAAAATATCATCTTCAGATTATTTTAAAAGTTGAACCACACTTTTACCGATCGTTCGAGTTATCTTTGGACCCATCAAGTTGACTAAATCATGTAGAGACACCCAAGAAGATTAGTTTTAAACTCGAGTTAAGCAAAAAATTAGGTCAAGAGGTATCAAGGTTGACCCGCTCGGTTAAGTTTGATAACAATATCAAATAATTCTTCTTTTTAAAAAAAAAAATCCATCTTCAATTTTTTTTTCTCTTGATTGAATTTTTTTGCCTTTATACACACACACACACACACACAATTTTTGATTGATTTTGAATTGGTTTTTAAATTTTGTTTTGGTTTACTTTTTATAAGGTTATCGTAATCTCAAACAAATATTCCGATATTTGATTGTTGCTCAATTTTGTGAAATCTATTTTTGTTATCATATCATTAAGTAAAAAATAGTTAAAAAAATAGAGTTGTTAAACCCAACGGAATCCATGATCTAAGTCGCGAGTTTGATGGTTAAGTTGCAAAGCCTATTTAGATTTAATATGTTGTCGTTTTAATATAAAAAAATATCATCTTAATTTTTTTAAGCAAAACCATTTTTTTACCACTCATATAAAATGTGTTTGGACTTATCAAATCGATTGTATTACGTCGAGACAACTCTCACGTGAGTTAATTTTAAACTGAGTGAAAGTCTCGATATAAACCAAGGAAAATACTATTTTAAGTAAATAAGAAATACACCTTTAATTACAATGTTCCACATGTTGCATATAATATCTTCAATAAACAACCAAGCTTATCCAAATTCGAATTCTAACACCAACATATGATTGTTTTGTCTTCCATTAATTTAAATTAAATGATAAAACCATGATAAAAACACATGATTCCTAAGCCACGATTCCTACCAAATCTTAATTCTATTGCTACTCGTAAAGGCAAAATTGATCATTCTATGATACTTTTGGGATAGTATTGTTTGAATATGTGATTAGAGGGTGTAAATGGAAGTATTGGGGAGCAATTTGAAGTATCCCCGAATTCCAAAAGCCCAGCTTTGGACACTCCCCCAAAATAATCCTCTTGCTTGTATCATGTAAGCTCATGAGAAAAAATTTTAGGTAATTTTTATTGAATGTCTATAAAATCTAGCAATTCAATCCCATTGGGTTTAATATTTACCAAAATTAAAAAAATCAATAAATAAATAAATAACTAATTTTTCCAAAAAGAAGATAAATTCTCAATTTTTTGAAGGAATGAAAAAAATATTATCTATAAAAAAATAAAACACAAAAAATCTTAAGAAATAAAAAAATAAACAACATTCAATTAGAGAATTTTTAATAATTAAAAGAACTAATTTCTTAGAAAAATTAAAATTTTGAATATTTTTAAGAGAAAAAAATTAAAATTATTAGATGAAAAATTTTCAAAAATATCTCAATTATCTTAGAATTTACTTTTTTAAAAGAAATATATAAATTTTTGGAAATATAAACCATTTTTATTCCTAGTTTTTCATATTTTTCTTTTTACTCTTTTTTAAATAATTTTTTATTTCTTAAAAATTCTTGAAAACTTTAATCAGTAGACATCTTACATTTAATGAAAGTTAGTTAAACTAAATTGAATTGACTAAATCTTGCAAGCATAGGATAAAATCAGAGTTATTTGTGTGTAGGTGGGGGATTCTCCTTGCTTTCTATATCAAATTATTATTTTTTACATGTTTTT
>Ga0325402_1003465_pt1 | contig 14244 bp, 6 predicted proteins | sample PopdelMetagenome_22_FD_207212 | JGI IMG/M metagenome (GOLD analysis project Ga0325402, IMG submission 207212) | Populus deltoides microbial communities from Bellville, Georgia, United States - Xylem-PdKOR-R3 | ecosystem: Host-associated > Plants > Phyllosphere > Stem > Wood/Secondary xylem... | reverse complement strand
AACACAAATTTCTTCACATTTACCAAAATTTTCAGCTTAACAATAAAATTGATAAAATGTGAAACGTGCCCATTAAATAAGCCATTATTTATTCATTATAAAACACATAAATTACAAAATTAAACTCAATTTCATCAAATGACAAATAAAAATAATTTTTCAAAATCTCAACCAGACTCTAACATGTATAAATGTATAATTTCTATAGAAAAAAGTTATAAATCAAGTAAACACACAAACAAACTACATATACTACATAAGAATGCCAAAAAAATTAACATTTTAAAAATGAGTTACAACAAAAAATGGCTAGTTTTGCTTACTTGATGCAGCAAATCTAAAAAAAACAAATTAAACCAGAACATGGATGTTGTTAGACTGAGTGTCAGGATAGATAAATTTGTGATGATTTAAGCTTAATTTGAGACAAACTAAGAGGGTGTTGTCTGCTGTTTTCTGCATAAAAAGAAGAAACAAAGCAAAGGAGGTCGATTGTTAGCTTATAACTTCAATATTACTGATGGATTCATCAAAGAGTATTATCGATGGAAATATTTTCTTGATAATTTCATTTGTAATAATGACACGTTATTTTTTTTATTTTTTTCATTTCAAACTATAATTCCCTCGATTATTACCGATGAATATCTCTGTCAGTGAATACCGAAGAAAATAGTGAAGTAATATTCCGTTGCTAAATGATATTTTAATTTACATACAATATTGTTCATATCGGTATATTTTTATTTTTATTTGATAATTTTCTAGTAATGATATCTTATACAGATATAATATGGATATGTAAAAAGTGACATCTCTCATCTCCAACAATATATGCTAATTAGAATAAATTTCTTGCTAATTAGTTTTCGTGTACTCTAATACAAAAGCAAGGTTGAACTTGTTTACAGGAGGAACGGCTGCCATATTTGTGCCTTTGTCAATGATGCACGAGACTGAAGTTTACTTGCAAATAAGTGAGGGCAAAAAATACGTAGACTTCATGGGTTTGTTTCACGTGAGACTCCATGATCATATCATATGATTGAAAGCGTTTGGGAAAGGGAGACAGCGTATTAATTTCTGTTTGTAGGTTTATAGGTAAGAAGATTGGGTGTGTGTGTGTGTGTGTGTGTGTGTGTGTGTGTGTGTGTGTAGCTTTTCGAGTGGCTTCAATGTCAACCCTGAATCCACCGGCAAGGACAAATTAAAGATAAAAAGTTTTAATATAGACACTTGTGATCATGAGCAACATTGGAGGACATGTGACCTAGGACGTAGCTCCATCTATATTTATCTTTAATCAGTGCATCAATCCATCTGTGCCACTTTTTTCGTGGGAAAGTAGCAAGCAAGATCTGATTTTGTTTGCCTTCAACTGCATTAATTAAAACAAGACTTAAATGTATATTTAATTAAAAATTGTTTTACAGTACATTTTCTTTAATTACTTTTTGATAAGCTTTGTTCTACTACTTTCTTCCGCATTGCTTTTTTTGTTTCTTCGCAAAATAAACAAGACTTAAATATCAAGTCAATGAAAGTCCTGCTAACCCGATCAAAGAGCAAATGAACATGCCACCGAAGGAAGGGGAATTCCAAGAGTAGAGTCTCCCTTTTGGAGAATCTGATGAAAGGGTAAAAAGAAGCATCCATTGACAAGTTGGAGTCCGTCTTGGGAGATATTTGGGAACGCATTTGACATGAAAAATCTTTTAAACATTGTTTTTTAAGTGTTTTTTTTATGATTTTGATGTATTAATATAAAAGAAAATCTAAAAATATTTATTTTGATATATTTTTAAATAAAAAACTATTTTACAAAGCACGTTATACCATAATCTCAAGCATACATTGACCGCCTTTCCCATTTATTTTTCTTTTGCTTTGCATGACCTGAGAGTAATTGATTTTTAATTTTATTTTCATTAGCTGGCGTACACACAACTACGATAATTGGCTTACCTTTTATTCTCTAATTCTTTTCATTAATACTAGATTATTGGCTCATATTCTGCCGGAAGTCGTGTTATTTTTTTTAATATTCGGGCATTGCTAATATTTTTTTATAAAAAAAATTAAATCATGTGGAAGTTGATCTAATGTGACCTGATTGAATTAATTAGTTTAAAGACAACTTAGATGACCGGTAAAAATATAGTTTGATTCATAAAATTCAAGACAACATCTTTAAAAAAAAAAAATTGAAATGGCAACATATTTAATAGATTTAGACTAACCCGGACTAACTTGTCAAATCTTCAACCTAGATCATAAGACCATAATAACCTTATATAAAGCAAATTAAAACAAATTATGAAGCTCAATTTCTAATCAACCCAGTATTGAAGAATAAAATTGAAAAACAAAAAAAAATAACAAAAAAATTGGTTTGAGTTAATTTATTAAACTTGTGACCCGGGTTACAAGATTAAGATAACCTCAAACAAAGTAAACAAAAAAATTATCTGAGTCAACCCGAGTTAATCTGACAAACTTGCAATCAAGGTCATGAGACTATGATAAACCCATAGAAAGTAAATCAAAACAAATTATAAAACTCAATTTTCAATAAACTCGTTGTTGAATGTTGAAAGTTCAAAAAACTCAATTTAAAAATATTACACGATCAAATGACTTGAGTATACTCAGATTAATTCGCAAAGCATTTGACTCGAGTTAAGATTGAGATAACCTTATAGAAAGCAAACCAAAATAAATCATGAAGCCTCATTCATAACCAACTACATGCTAAAGGATAAAATTAAAAAATATTAAGAAAAGATAAAAAAAAAAAACTTAAGCCAACTAAGTTAACCACTCAAACTTACGAACTGAGTCATGAGACCAAGATAACTTCATAGAAAGCAAACCACAATAAATCATGAAGTCTAAGTCTCAATTAATCTAATGTTGAAGGATGACATTAGAAAAATAAATATAGATTGAGGGCAAAAAATCAAAGAAAAAAAAGAAAAACATTATTAAAATAAATAGTGTTTTATGAGGTGGTGCACAGTAAAAATACCACCTTTTTTAATTTATACTACTAGACTAGTGTTCACCTTACACTATGGGTCTGCGTTCCTTTTCCTTGAATAACTTTTAGATGTTGCAAGTGCATTTTAAAAAACAAAGAGAAACCTAATAACTCGAGTTACTACCCTGACCAACCAAATAAGTTGGTTTTATTTGAATCACATGGGAAAGAAAAGAGGCAATGATAACAAACAGGATATATATATATATATATATTCATGATAACGTGAGAAATAAACTTTTGTCTAAGAGTAAAGAGATGATGTTGTTAATTTTTATCCAACTAAACATGGAAGGGTGAAAATAGGGTTAAAAAAGATTTTTTTAAAAAATGGTGCGTGCCAATCCGATCCAGTATGGTAAACATATAATCTGGATATTAAAGGGAGAGTTAGTCCAGATTAACCTAACAAACTCGTCTTCTATGTCATGAGATCAAGATAATTTGATAGAAAAAGAAATTGAAGAAAACTACAAAGTCATATTTTTATATTAAAAAAACAAAGTCAAACGACGATATCAGAAAAGAAAATAAGACCGAAAAAAGTCAACCCTGTTACTTTTCAAACTCATGGTCCGAGTCATCAGACCGGAAGCACTATACACAAAAGGAGCAAAAGGCATAGTCCCTAGGAAACGAAACATTAAAGGATGAAATTGAAAAAAAAATTGTACAAAAAAATCCAAAATAAAAAAATATCAATTAAAAGAACGAGGGTTAAAATCAAAATAAAAAATATTTAGAGGGCTCAAATTTTCACTTTGAGAGTTAAATTGAAAAGAGTAGAAAAATTAACGGAAGGAGAAAAAAATCAAAAGAATAATAACAAAAAAAAAATACACTATTAACTTGGATTGAATAATGGGATTAAAAATAATAAGACTTTTATAAAAGGGTTAAGGAAAAAAACAAAAAATCATAAGAATAAAAATCAAATTGAAAACACCAATATATGATAAGAAATTGAATATGTAGAGTTTTTCAACATATTTTTTACATGAAAAAAAATCATATATGTAAATAAAAAAAACTTATGCACGGAGCTAATTAAATAAATCACAAACTATTGTGTAAATAAATAAAAACAAAGTCATTAACAATAAATAAAAATATAATTGGAAAAATTAAGATATAAATATCGATCACAATATTTAATATCGCAACACAGATTAACAAGGCCCCGATCACGGATTTGGTGGGTCAACTTTGGTGGACTAGGGTCAGTATAAGGATAAAAATTACTATTATTATAGTTTTAAAATCTGACTTGGAAGTCAACCAGGGCAAAGCCCAGGTCACAGTCTGGGAGAGTTAACATGAGTTGACCCGGGTCAACATATGGATAAAAATAGTCATTATTATAGTTTTAAAACCCGACTTGGGAGTCAACCCAAGGCAAGATTTAGGTCATGAATCGAAAGGGTCAACTCTACTGACCTGGATTTATCCTGAGTTGTCCATAAATTTTTTAAACTTAGACAGGTTCATGCTCGGATCAACACGACAAGTTAGTTATGATTTTATAACTAAGGTTATTATCATATTAATAATTCAATACTCGATATAAATTAAAGTACAAAAAATAAAATGTTGAATTGTTTTTTTTTAATATGTAAGTTTGATAACAATACATATCAAGGGTAAAATATTTTTTTTCATATTTTATTTTATCTTATTCACCATAACCAAATAGGATATAGAGATAGTCATTTTGTCTTATACATCACCATCAAACATAATTATGTCTTAGTCTCATTTGTCTCCAGTGTCTCTATCTCTTTTGTCTTGGGACAATAACCAAGCGCTACCTAGGTATTGCGAGTTAAAAATAGATTTTTGTAAAAAACATTTAATCTTGATTTCCTAGTCATCATAGTGATTGAAATCTTAGATAAATCACATGATATGTCAGTTGATTTTTTTTCAAAAAACTTTAGGGCAAACCCAATTACATTAAAAAAATGTGTCCGTGTGCGAGCCCTTCTAAATAGGCAAAGCCTAATGACATATGGCCTCTTTTTTTTTTTAATTCTTTTTAGTTTTTTTTGGTAATTTTGGCTTTTTAAAAAACAAATCATGTTTTTTTACCTGTGTTTTTAAAATGATTTTTTAATTCATATTTAAATTAATACACATTCTCTCTAATTTTTTAATTTAGTATTTTTAAAATAGTGGTTGTTTTTTTAAGTATTTTGTATGAATTTAATTCTTGAATGGATTTTTAAACTTCATCTATATTTTTTTATGTTTTATATAATTGAAATTTATTTTTAAAAATAAAAAATATTTATTTTTGGATAGTATTTATAATAAGTGTAATTTTACATGATATGTTTTTCATTTTGATTTTATTTAATAAATTTTATGTATATATTTATTTCTACTCTCATTTGATTAAATAAAAAAATAATTTTAATAAATATAGTCATTAAATAAAATCAATTAAATAGATCATGATACAATATCAAATATTTTAATAAATATTTATATCCTAACTTTTTCAAATACATATTTAATTATCATTAATAATTTTTTATTTATTAATACAAATAATTTTCAATTATTTAATTCACTACCAGTATAACTCTCTTGATTTGTTACTGATTTTTTTAAATAAAATACTTGTCAAAAATGTCTATGTATTTGTTATTTTTATTGAAAAAAAAAACAGCTGCAGGTAGGTAGATACAAAAAGTCAATCCCATCACTCTACCGCATGGATTTGATGAATCTTGAGTTACTTGGAGCACAACTTGATCATGATCCAACGAGCATGCAAGATTGAATAAGATAATCACCTGATACCAGTGTTACATCATAATCACAGCACAGGTCTCCTCCCATGACCCATCATAGCTAGATAGAGATGGAGATGTGATCATAATGGTCTGCTAAATGTAATTATCACTGGAACAGTAGGGTAAGGCCCACGTGGAAATCCAAAAGACGTGAACAGGTAGATAGGGCTTGTAATTGCTTCAATAACTATGTCAAAGATCTCCTCACTAGATTTTCTCATCATTTTTGGTTTTGCTTGCATCACCATTTCTTGTAAAGTACGCTGCTAAAAAACCTGGAACAGTGTATTTCGCTGTTCTTTTCATAGCATTACAGTATTACAGCACAACACGCTTGCCTTAAACCTTTAGTTTTTTAGATTCTGAAGAGAGAGTATAAAACTCCCTTACTTCATTACCTTTGTTGTTTTAAAATAGCTAAAAGAGCGAAGGACTTCCTCTGAAAATTGGTGCCCAGAACCTGCCATGAACAGGAGTTGTAACAGAGAGAATCCACATATTTTGATTGTGATGATTGCAGAGAAGCAGAAAATGAAAGGTGGTGGGGATGGCAAAGAGAGGGAAATAATGGGCCCTCAAAAGCCTGCAAGAGAAATGAGTGACACTGCACCAGAGATAAATTTGCTTCCCTTTTTCTCTCTCCATGTCCTTGTTTTTACTCTTGTGTGGCTCCTCTCTCCCCAGCTTGAGTCTTATAGGTACATTTAACATGGCCCTCAGAAGCTTTTTTTTGGCTTTTGGGTACCCTCTTCCTTGTTTTTTAGTGGGTTTTCTGAATTTTTTTGTCCTTTATTTTCAACACTCATTCGTGTTTATGAGCTTTTAAAATCTTACCGAGGAGAGAAAAATCATGAAATCTTGTTAGACTCAGTCTAAAAATCTAAATCTCAGTTTCTTGGTTTTGGGTTCTTAAAGAAAAAAACTTTACTTTTCTGATCACTTAATGCTTGGAGAAGGGTGGGGTTACTGCACGAGCACCTGTTGCCTTTTTTTTATTACCTAACAAAAGTCACCACTATTTTCTGTCTTTTGATCATGAATCATGCTCTTTCATGGAGAAAGAACAACCAATGATTTCATTGGATGGTTGTGGCTTTTGATTGTAGCTTGTCTTGGGTTCTTTGGGGAACCTGCATATAGTGTCAACCAGTGTAATAACATTCCACTTTGTCTTGTGAGCATAATAAAATTCTTATGTCTGATTTGGGAAATCCCATGAATCTGCATGAAAATTCTTAGCTCTCATTATTTTTTTTTGTCTGCTAGGTATGCTGGACACCATTGTGTCCACAGAGACTGTCTCTTGTTGGGCGATCGCTATTCAGCAAATGACAAGAAGGTTGGTCATTTTCACATGCCTTTTTAGAATTCCAGCACCCCTGCTATGTCCATGCATTAGTTCAAGACAAACTTGAACGTTAATTTTGCTCTTCCTTGCTCCTGATCTCAACTGTTTTAGCATGCTTGTGCATATTTCTTTAGGTCTTTTTTCTCCTCGCTTTCCTTGGATGCTATTTTGGTGTTCTAAATACAGAAGGGCTTCAGTTACATGGTCTTTGCATCCTTCTCCCATCTGTGCTTTTACTCGAATAATAGTGCAAAAGAGCTTTGGAAGCTTAAAGTACGCACATCTGAAATTTCTCCTATAGCTTACAATTTACAACATCGGGAGAGGTGTCATTTACACAACATTCTTAGATGACACCTATCATCTCCCTTATGCTGTTGATTTTGTCCATATCGGTCCCTCCTTTAACTCTTAAAAAGGTTGATCCATGCTTTCCTCATGTATAGTTTCGAAGTCATGAGAGCATTTTCACTTGTATACAACTAGGCTAGGCCCATTTTGGGCTGTGGTGACTGCTACTAAACTGCAAACTCAACAGCCCCCAAGTCAGATATCTGAACGAAATTACACATGCAGGTCTTCTTTCACGTGTTTTAATGGCTGGTTGTTGCTTCAGTCAAATTGTGACTCGATATTGAACAAGAGAACAAAGAGTTTTTTTTTTTTCCAGGGAGAATAAACTAGTTGACACCAATGATAATTTACTCGACTTTAAACATTTTCTTCACCTTGTCTCTATATGTGAATCAGTGCATGGAAGATTGAGAGTGGTCATTGATTTTCTTTATGCATGTGTGAGATGAAAGATCTAATTTAATTTCATCAAAATTAAAACATGAACCTATGCCGGAATCTTTATGCACTTTCCAATGAACCTAGGACTGCACAATGAGGGATACCCTCCTCCATTACATTGTTATAACACTAGAAATTGCAGTCACTGGGACTTGGACCTTGCTTCACTTAAGGAAGCTATCGGTAGGCCAAGTCTGATATTCTGGTATGGTTTCCAATGAGATAACGAATGCAAAGAAATCTGCAATTTCACACCTGGATTTTGCTTGTGTTTCATCATCAATCTTTTTTCTGTATACATATGAACATTGTTTTAATGTCCTCCTTTAATTGTGGTTCTATGGTTTACATTAAGTTACTCTGACCTTTTCAAATCATTTCAATTTTCCAGTTGAATATTACTTGACATCAGAAATTAAAAACTTCAAAGAGATTGCCAGCAAAAACAACATAGAATCAGCTACAGAAAGCATGTTAGTGCTCTGTTGTTCATGATCCTTAGTGAGAAGAGTTCCCCATAAGTGCAAAGAACGCTGTTTTGCAAGTGAAAGTGGCCTAACATACAAGTGAAGCATTCAGCTGATTTTCAAGTTATTTGTGCCTCTTGCCATGTGATTTGATCGATGCACAATATCATGGAGAATGGTTTGTTTGGTGTTCCAATAGATATGGCAGGAAGGAATTATGTTGCTACAGATCGATCATCACAGAGAACCCCAAACTCACTTGTCCAGTTTGATTCATTCAACCTTAACAACCATAGTCAGACAGTGGTTGGATTTACCATGCTTCCGACATTGCAAGGAGAACCTATCAATGATCTCCATGCAAACATTCACTTGGCCAATCGATCTTCAGTTATGAACTCAGAGGCATTAGTTACATCTCTTGGAAGGAATGTAGTGGGAGATGCTTTACCTGGCTGTTCACGTTCTATTAGTAACACTCCGTTTGATGAGCAATTTGGGGGTGGAACAACAATTTCTAGTTCTTCACTTGCTACTCTTTTAGCCACAAGAAGTGGTCTTCAAGAAAATCCGAACGACTTGGCAATTTCAGGACCATCAAGCTACCCTTTAGACGAGTTCAGGTCTTTTGTTTCAAATGACTGCGCCAATGCTTTGAGCTCTTCATTTGCGTCATCTTTGAATTATGGATATGGTGAAGTATTTGGTAACATGAATAGTAAGGAGGATTTTGACAGGTTTCCTGCTCCTGTAGAGCTTGGTGGACGAACATCTGTAAGAGCAGGATTTCAACCATATTCGTCCATTGGAAGCCTGCAGCTGAATAGCTGGGTAGAGCCAAATGGTGTGAATGTGAGTGCAGGTGACCCTTTTGCATCTGATAAACCTACTAACGAGCTCTCTTTAAGTCTTTCCACATCCCAGCCCTCTGTCATAGATAGAAGTATCCCAGATCAATGCTTGGAGATAAGTTGTAATCATTTAACACGCCATTGCTTGAAAGAAACAAGGCCATGCTCTGAACAAACTTCTTCTAGTAGTAAGGAGCTTTCTTTGAGTTGCAATTCTTACAACGCTGGTCAATTCTCACAAGTATTAGTAGGATCCAGATATCTTCATGTAATACAGGAAATACTTGCTAAAATTGCAAGCTATTCACTAGAGAATGTGGACCAGATAAGCTCTTCTACTGTTTGGTTCAAGACTGGAGCAAGTACACCATTCTCTTCAAGTTACCCTACTGAAGGAGGTATGGTGTCGATGGGTTCTGATGAATCTCCTGGTGTGAATGGTAGATTTGAAGTTCAAATGGATCCAGCACTTCAGAAACGGGCACTAGAAGCAAAGAGAACACAATTGCTAACCCTACTACAAGTGGTATGTCGATTTAATTATTGGTACTGACTAATTATGAAGCCGTAAAATCTAGTCTAGTTACGAATCATGCTTCTGATTGAAATGATGATAGTAACTCTTTACTTTTTCATTATAATCCTTGGAGTAGACATGCCATGCAAACAAGTTGCAATTGAAAATTTGCTGAATTCAAGCTTCGTTTTCTGTTGGCCATATTTACTTAAAAAATTGCTTGGATTAACTCGTGATTATTCTATTACCGCTTACTTGTGTGGTTGAAGCTAGCTAGCTTTTCTCTTGTTACTATGTCTGGGTTTGTTGGACATGACATATTTGCATGAATAACGCACCCTATTTATTGTTTGCCCAGGTTGATGAACGATATAGCCAATGCTTGGATGAAATACACACAGTTATATCAGCGTTCCATGCTGCAACTGAGTTGGACCCACAGATTCACACTCGTTTTGCTCTCCAAACAATCTCTTTCTTGTGCAAACGCCTTAGGGATAGGATTAGCAACCAAATCCTAGCAATGGGAGCTCAGTTAGATAGTGGAGACACCATAGAGATAGAAGGATCTTTTGAAAGTTCGTACTTACAGAAGCAATGGACTCTACAGCAGCTGAAGAAAAAAGATCATCCGCTGTGGAGACCCCAGAGAGGATTGCCTGAACGATCTGTCTCAGTTCTGCGTGCATGGATGTTTCAGAACTTTCTTCACCCGTGAGCTCTTTTCTCCTAACTTACCTTGTCAAGAGCCTTTTAGTATCGGTAAAAATGCATTTGCCAGATTTGACAACCATGCGTCAAAAGTGAGTTTTGTTATACGTTTGATTTCTTTCAGGTACCCTAAAGACGCAGAAAAGCATTTGCTAGCAGTAAAAAGTGGACTAACAAGAAGCCAGGTACATAAAGATTATACAGTCGGCTTGAATATTTCAAGAATCTTAAGGACATGCTGATACCTTTTGTTTTTATCACTTGATGCTATTAAATAGATTTTTTTGCCAAGTTCTCATGTTTTCCTTTACTAAATTCCGGAAATGAACAGGTATCCAATTGGTTTATAAATGCTCGTGTTCGTCTATGGAAACCACTGATAGAGGAAATGTATGCTGAGATGAACAGAAGAAAGGCGCACCAAATCGAGGAGGGAACCTACAGCAATCACAGAGGCCAGATTAGCATCAGCAATCCAAGATTTAATGTGAATTAGAGAGCGGGAAGTAAAACTAGACATGGTAATGGCATAAAGAACCACTTGTTAATTACTATTATTTATTAGATGAAAAAAAGAAAGACATCCACAGCTGGATATAATAGTGTATATAAATGTTCCACAAAGTTTTGGGGTTCACAATTTAATCATGTATTATTAGTATTAGTCCTCCATTAGCCTGGATAATTAAGTGGAATTATTTTGTATGCGTTGGACATGCCATGCGCAACCTTTATTTTATTGCAGACCAGATTATATGTAGTCTTCTTTTGACTTATGCCACATAAATAACTAAAGAGTGTGTGTAGCGTGTAGCGAGTGTAGAATCATGTTTGTGTCTTCTCAACTAATCACTTGCATTTATTTTTACGAGGTAGTCTATCAAAATTATGCCACTATCGTTATTTTATACCTACACATGATCAAGAACCTGCAATCTGTCTACCATGTCTGTACAGTACAATTGTGTATAATTTGTAATATAATTGTAAGCTGTTTTTGTTGACCTTATGAATGGACGTTCTGCGTTTACCATTATATCAGCTGTCTTGAATTCTTACTGGGATATGAGCTTATCTGAGCCAGCATCTGCTGGAAGTTGTTTTACTTGGACACTTACATGGAATACCCTGTGAAGTTTGTCTCCTTCGCAAAAAGGAATCTCAATTCTGTTACCTAAAGAGAACAGATTCTAGTCTTGTAATGGCTCTCGTATCTTTGTTCCTTCAACAATTGATGCACATACCTGGGAAGGGAAGTGATAAAAGCTTCTCTCATTCTCAACGTGTGCAGTGCAGTGTATTGAATGAACCAAATTACATGTGTTGGTGAAGCAAATGGGGCTGACGAAAAGAGGGATGATATTGCATGGATGATTGATGACTCTTTTATAATTAGGTAGAACTTTATGGATTTTAAATTTTAATTGCTCTCGGCAAAAAAAGGAAGTAATTGCGAAAAAATTGATTATTTACTACCTATATTTTGAAGGTTTCAAACCCCAGGGCTGGCAAGGAAGAAGATGCATGAGGTTTGATCTCTATTGTGTAGGTCAGTTTTTGAAGGGGACAGGAGAGGATGTCGATTCAAAAACCGATGGACTATCCTTGTAACCTTAAAAGAAAAGGTAGAACATGCATGTTTGGCCTGTAAACCGTATTGATTATCACTAATCTTTACCCAGAAAAACTATGACCAAACTCAGACAGTGAACTCGTGGACGTCCATTAGGAGTTCGACTTTTAACAAAAACACAAGCACTCCACTGCATACGCGCCATGTCTTTGTAGTGCAAGCAAAGCTGTCAGCAATTTCTGGACACGCCGGCCCAATAAGAACCCGCCTAGCCAGTTGCCACACCACTCTCTGTCAATACTCAATAGATCAGAAACTGGGAGTTGGAGGAGTGGCAATGGCAAAAGTGGTGGTGGTTTTCGACTTTGACAAGACCATTATTGACTGTGATGGTGATAATTGGGTCGTATAAGAGTTAGGTTTCCATGACTTGTTCGCTCAGCTCCTTCCTACTTTGCCTTGGAACCATCTCATGGTTAGTTCTTAAATATGTATCACTGATTTACATTAGTTTATCACACATTATTAATGTCAATGTTGCTTGTAATTGGCAATGACCTTTTTACAGACGGGGTTCATAACACCCTTGATTCTTTGATATATAGTAGTAGGAGAATGATTTCCTTTCTATTTTACCAAGGAAAAAACAAATAAATGTTGCTGCTTTTTGTCTGCTCTATATAATTTTTATTATTATTATTGGTTCTGGAACATTAGAGGGATTGATTATTTAGTTCTAAATTTCGTTTTTCTTTGTAAATATCAGAGACTGACATGCAGCTAGTATTTTTCAGGATAAGATGATGATGGAGCTCAACTCCTGAGGGAAGACAATACGGGATATTGCTGAGTGTTTGAAAAAAGTCCCGGGATTATCTCTGCAATTAAATCAGCCCGTGCTTCTGGGTACTGTAACACAACTGTTTCTTCTTCTTCTTTTTTGGTCCAGAGGGAGGCTCAAGTCAATGGGATTTAGGCGAGTCCTTCCTCGGTCCCTAAACTCCAATCCCACCCCTTCCAGGGTTTTGGTTTGAACCTGAGACTTCCTAGTGGAACGCGATATTCCTCACAGTTAGGTGTCGCCTTTGAGACATGCCTCAACTGTTATTTTCAGTGATACACATAACCATGTTAGGATAAATTGCACAATTGGTCTTTCAGGTTAAGAGTTGATACCAAGACTGTCCCATATTCTGATTTTGCCAGTTTATGTCCTAGGGGTTCGAGAATATGATGTATCAGCTCACAAATTCTTAATGCTGTACAGAAAAGAAAAAAGCATTGCATGCATGGATTGCTCGGGTGTGATTTAGCGATTCGAATGACTTCTTTATAGAGACATTCTTGATACATTCGAAAAGAAAAAGGAACCAGAAAAAATTCAACCAAGTCAAGAGAATACTATAAAGAGAGTTTGAGGCTATAATATCATGTCAAACACAAGATTCTGGTGTGAATACTCTCTTTATGAGAATTGCTTTCTTTAAATTGAGACTGGAGCACATTACAAGGCTAAAACTCAGCCATTATATCGGACTATACAAGATAAGAATAAAGTCCATCAATTATATACCTATATAATAAATATTTCTATATATAGCTAGACTGTGTTTGTTTTTGATGTAATTATTGTGGTTGTGATTGGAAAAAAATGATTTAAAAAAAAAAACACTTTTTCTATGGTTTGTGTATATATTTTGAGTGTTTGGTTAAAAGTGTGGTTTGACTTTATTGTTGTTAAAAACATGTTTGGTTAAACCTGTGGTTGTGGTTGCTTTTGTACCCAAAATGACGAAAAAGAACATAAATAAAATAATTATTTGTGTTAAGAGAAAATAAAATATTTTGTCCATATAAATACCAGCAAAATATTAAAAGCGTGATTTGTTATTACAATTAAATATTATTGTCCCATCAAATTATTTGCAATGTCATCATGAATATAATTTATACGCGACGCCTTCTAGTATCCAGTTATTTGTGATTGTGGAACAACATCGAGAAAAGTATCTGAAGGAACAAAATCAAGATGACTATCAAACTTGTTGAATGTAACAACTTTAATGCCACCAGGAATGCAAGCCAATGTTTGCATTGCCTAGTATTATAAATATTTCTTCAATTTTAATGTCAATGAAGATAAT
>Ga0325402_1003462_pt1 | contig 14250 bp, 7 predicted proteins | sample PopdelMetagenome_22_FD_207212 | JGI IMG/M metagenome (GOLD analysis project Ga0325402, IMG submission 207212) | Populus deltoides microbial communities from Bellville, Georgia, United States - Xylem-PdKOR-R3 | ecosystem: Host-associated > Plants > Phyllosphere > Stem > Wood/Secondary xylem... | reverse complement strand
ACTAATCTCACGGGTTCTGAAATTAACGACCATGAAAACCCCCAATTATTATCATATTAGCAATCACATGACTCGAGCCTGATATCACAAGGGAGTAAACACATTAATCCCAAACTTTTATTACTCGACTACCCACTAGATGATTAATTTTTTATTCCCTATAAATATTTAATTAATTGGACCTACAACTCCACGATGATCAGTGTAGAATTAAATGCAACCATAGTTTTAAAAACTTTACTAGTGAGCAAATACACAGCGAATCATTAATTGCACACTACAATGGTGTGTGGAATAAAAGCTTTTGTATTAAATTAATGTTATTCAGCACAATTATTAAATTCTGCCTATCTTATTTGATAAATCCATGATATAAACTATGACTAAAGTCGGTCTTATATAAATTAACTTTGATATTGACCAATTAAAATAACTTTAATAGACTGACCATACTATATTCAACCAAATCAGGACTAAGAATTATTTAAAAAAATTAAAATATCATTATTTTAAATAAAATAATAAATTTAAGTTTACTCCATAAACCACAAATCAATCCAACAATAAAGATTTTTTTTTTCTAAAGTAGGTAACATCTAAGTGATAAGCTAGCGAGAATCCATGTCAACATTCTGGCCAATGAAGTTTGAAATTATTGATTTTTTAACCATAGTTGTAAAACTATGATCGATCTAAATTTGAAATCTACTTAACTCAGGATTTAAATTAGTTTAACAGAAAAAAAAAATAGAAAAGAAAGAAAATTTGGTTTATTGATCTGCTCAAAAACCCTAGCTAATTTATTGATTTAGCTACAATTTTATTTTCAATTTATTATTTTTTTATAAAAGAATATTTAATTAAAATAATATTATTTTAATTTTTTTTTTATAGAATTCGAATCGAGCATGGCCACGGGTAAGTTCCATGACTATGTTTTTAAGAACACAATTTCCAATCTTTTTTGTTATTAATTTTTTAATTTTAAGGGGTGTAGTTTAACTAATTAGATTTTAAGTTTACTTTTTAAAAATTATTAGTTTGAGTTTCATGAATATCAGAACCATCAAAAATTTATATAGTTATTAATTTTAGAGCCTATAAAATTAATTAAAATATTAATCTAAATATTTAAGTTAATAATAATAAAAAGAAACCCAGGTTAGAGTACATAACAGTAGTAAATTTAAGGCTTTCAAAACTGGAGGGGAAAAAAAACAAGATCACGTCCGATTTGAAAACAAATCAGAAGATGAGTTAATTTCTTTCCTTTCTTCCTTACAATCTTTCAAGACATGCACTCACTGCATATCTGCAATATTACTGTGAAGTAATGCCAGAGAGAGAGAGAGAGAGAGAGAGAGAGAGAGAGAGAGAAGTGTTCATGACTCTCTGTCTAATCCTAATCAATTGCCATTATTACTTACCATGTCGGTACCAAACTGCATTTTTTGTTATGATTTTAAGAAATGTGTTTAATTTGATATATTTTTATATAAAAAATAAAAAATATATTATTTTAATTTTCACAAAACTACAATTTAGAAGGCAATAATTACATAATAAAAAAACTATGTAGTTAATCAATTAGCTGAAGATTTTTTCCTTGAAAATATATTAAAATAATATATAATATAAAAAATTAATTTTTTTTTTAAATCAAAATCCAATTGCACCGCTGCCCTAGCTGCTGTTCTGTATTCACCACTTTTTGGTACTCCAAAAACTTGCAAGCAAACCTCTACTCTACAAGACTACTACCAAGCGCAAAAAATGCTAGACATGAAAAATACTGTTCTCTAATACTATTTCAGATTTGCATGGATTGCCTTGAGGCGTAACAATTTGGACTTGAAAAGAGAGACTAGTAGTCCTAGATGGAAGGTCTATCTCTACGATGATCAATGGCCTATGTATATGTCCTTCTGTTTTTTCGAGTAATTAATGATTCATTCTTGCCTGCAAATAATGATCTCTTGCGCTTTTTTTTTTTATGGAGAAATTATCCCTTGCACTTCAATGCAAGCCATGGAAATTGTTGTGGATTAATTTGTACCCAACAGTACATCTTGCACCAGTGAATCTTGTAGTATAAATCCACGTCTACAAGCAAAAAATTTCAAGCTTTGCACAGTACTCCACCATGCAAGCCATTGAAAGACTCGAAGGATAAAACCATTTTTGTTAAAACCCAAAACACACACACACACACAGAGACACAGTCACAAACACAGAGAAAGAGGGAGAGGGAGAGGGAGAGGGAAAGTGAGGGGGAAGTAGGAGTAAATACTGTCGGTTTCTATATTCATCATCATCTTCTTCTTGAGAGTACTCATCGGCAAAAATCATCTTCTAAGAATGTGCCTTGATTAAGTAGCCAGTCATAGCTAACATTCTTGCACTTGCATTAACATTCGCCCATGAACAAGAAACTACTAGATACAACTGTAGGAACCCAAGATAAGAAGAAAAAGCACTACCACATATAATATATAGCAAAATACCTTACTACTTACTGAACAGCACTAAACCACCATGGATGGAGGAGCACTAGCAGCACTCTTGTTGCCACCACGATGTCCATCAGACCCCATTCCCAATTTCAAGTCGAGCTCCACATTGCCACCGGCACTAGTTCCTTTCCCTTCAAAATCACTGAACAAATGTGCCACAGAAGTGACAACTGCACACTTCCTACCACCATTACCAACCATTTTGCTGCTGTGGTTATTAACGTTAGTGATCTTCCTCGCTTCTGCGTTATTAGAGATTGAACCTGAGCATGCACTTGGTGGAGAAGAGGAAGAAGAAGATACAGGAGGCAAAACAGGAGGGATTTCAAAGTTAGTTCTTGCTTTTGCACCTCTGAGTCTTCTAGCAGCTGAGTCATATGCACGCGCTGCCTCCTCTGCGGTGTCGAATGTTCCAAGCCAGTGGCGGCACCTTCCTATCCGATCTCTTATCTCAGCTGACCACCTCCCCCATGGCCTCTTTCTCACCCCTCTGTAGGTCTTTCGTATTGGAACCCCATCACTAACACTGCTTCTCACAGCGCCACTTTCTTGCTTACTTGTTTTTGACCCAGTACGTTGAGAAATTGAAGAGAGACCCGATACTTCTGAATTCTTGGTGTCATTCGTACCAAAAAGGACTTGTTGACCTACAATAGCACCGATTCCATCAAGGACCGGTGGTGTGTCTGGTGATTTCTTGAAACTATCGGAGAGTGAAACAGAAGCCGAGATATCGGGTGAAACAGGAGGATAACTTGTGGGGTTGTAGTGGTTAAAGGTAAAAGGTGAAGAAAACGAGTTTTGGGGTTCTACAAAAGAGCCACGAAACGATGGATTTTCAGTTAGGAGCCGAAACATTTGATATGTTTCGGGCTGAGGGAAGAACGGAACGGGGAGCCATTTCTGGTGGTTCATCGTGGGGTTTAGCTGATTTGATGAAGTATAACAAGTCATTTGTTAGTGTGAGAGGAACCTCCTAGGGGTTTATATATACGAGGTAAAATAATTATTTATTGAAGAAATTGCATATTTAAATAAAATCACTAATATTATTTAATAATTTTTTAAAAATAGATATGGCTGTCAAATTTGATGAGACAGTAACCCCTCAAATTGACATGCTTGTCTTTCCTTGGCAGCGGGGATATCCTCATTTAAATCAATTCTAATGTCAGAAATAACCCTACAGTTTGTAGAAGGTATCTACAAATTATAGGTACATTTTTTAGGAAATAAAATACAATTTTATTTATTTATTTTTTAAACTCTTACAAAGTGAATGCATGGTTATTGAGAGCGGCCCCTACGGATCTGACTTAAATCCCGGCCGATTCATCTCTGCCCGTGTCAAGTGTTAAAAAAAAATGACTTTGTTTCAACCAGTCAACTCTATAAAAATCTAAATTGATTTTTTTAAAAATATTATTGCTTTGATTTTCTCTCTTTCTTAATTAATCTAAATAAATCCAAATTAATTTATTTGATCTACATCTTGTATCGAGTAAATTTTGAATTGATTTTAATAACTATAAATAAATACTATAATATAATTTGATATATTTTCAAGTTACTTCATAACTCAATATCATTCATTCAAGCTATAATAAAAAGAACATTATCGTGACACGCGTTAAGATTATTTTTAGTTTTATTCAAAAAAATTTACTACAAACATATGATAATTTTTATATAAGGTAAGAGATTTAAAACAATATTAAATTGAGTTAAAGCTATGAAGTTAATTTTTTCTTCATAATATATTCATCACTTTAATTTTGTTAGTCTTTGTACCTATCAAATATAAATATACAAAATATATAAGAAACATTAGCTAAAGCGATGTATTATTTATGTTTGATAAAACATTGAAATAAAGTAAAAAATAATAAAGAATGATTCTTACATATTTATTTTAATTATGCTCGTCGTTCTTTCATAAAATAGAAATCATTGAATATCATATCAATTGTGAATCTTTCAGCAATTTCTTTCTATATAGACAATCAAATAATTTGCAAGAAAATCATCCTTCATCCGATTGTGAATCTTGTTTTAACAATCTTCATCGCTGAAAAAGCTCGCTCAGTAATTGCTGTCGAAATAGGAAGAGTCAAAATAAGCTGAATCAAACTGTCAATAAGTGGATAAATTGTTGATTTTTCTGTTTTTACCAATCCTTGACATAAATCAGCAATCAATGACATATTCTTTAACTTTGGATGATTGGGTACATCAAGCTTATAATGCTGCAACTAAAATCTTAAATGAGTTTTTTTCTTGATAAGAAAAGTCTTCAGGATAGAACTTGTCAACAAGTAAGCATATATCTTTAACACTGAATAATTTATAGTTATTTTTAGGATCTAAAGTTGTGCTTAACTTAAGAAGCTCGATTGTCTGCTCATTGAATCTATTATTTAGCTTTTGGAATTGTTGATCAATGATAGCTGTAAATATATCAACTCGGTAGTGATGCTCAACTGTTATTGATTTTGTTTTACGGCGAGATCGTCCCAAACTAGATAAACAAGCATCCATATTAGGAACTTCAATGTCTTGATGCTTACAAAATGATGTCACTTTTTCTAAAAGAGTTTCCTAACCATCATCTCTTAACTTTTTAATTAAAGTCTTTGTGGTAGTCACCAAATGCATATCATTTAAAATGTCTTGAGATTTTTGTTGCAAAGCTTGACAAAGCATGTCAGTAATTCCCATAATATTCTTCATTATATGCAGGATAAATGCAAAATCAAATGACATTAGCAATTTAAATGAAAAGACCGCATCACCACATTGAGAATATGTAGATCCATCTAAAGCGATGTTTTCAAGAACCAAGCAAGTTGTCCAATACATTTTTATCAAATTGCAAATTGATTTGAAGTGCGAACTATATTTGCTATCTCCAGGTCATTGCAAATCACCTCCTTGATTAACTTCTTTACCCATTTCAATCTCACCAATATCAACTAAATGTTCAATTGTATCTGCTTCAAAAGCTCATAATTCATCATTACGCTTACAAGAAGCACTAATAATGTTAACAACAAAAATCAAATTCTGAAAGAAAGTGTTAACATCAGATATTTTTCTAGCTGCAGCAATAAGAGCTAATTATAATTAATGAGCTAATCAATGTACATAATATGCATATGGCCAATCATTAATGAATAAAGCTTGCAATCCATTCCATTCTCCACGCATATTACTAGCACTAGCATACCCTTGGCCCCTAATATTTTGAACATCAAGATTGTGATGAGATAAAACAAAGGAAATCTCTTTCTTAAGAGTTGAAGCAGTTGTATCTTTGACATGAACTATATCAAAAAATTGTTCTCGTATAAATCCACTTCTATCAACAAACCTAACAACAAGGGCCATTTGCTCTCTTTTGGATTCATCTTGAGTTTCATCAACAATTAAACAAAATCTTGCATCACCAATCTCATGACGAATTAAAGACTGAACATTTCTAGCAAAGACATGCAGAATTTCTTTCTGAATTTGATGTGAGGTGTATTTAGCATTTTGTGGAGCATTATCCAAAACAAGAGTGTCTACTTGTTCATTGTATGATGCTAAAAGTTTCAATATTTCAAGAAAATTACCTTGATTTTGGACGTTCATCATGCCCCCTAAAAGTACATGCTTGAAATGGAAGCCAACGAACAATATCTATTGAAGCTTTAATACGCAATCGATTATTTAGAATTTCTTGAGTAGTTTGCCTCTTAACTACCTTCTCAATATGACATGACTAATTTTTCAAATTTTTCAAGTACTTGGTAGCAAATCTATGAGCTGAATTCGAACCTTTTCCTATATGAGTCAAAAAAGCACATTGTTCCCCATCATTAACTTTCTTCCAACAATTGAATTCTTTAACAGTAAATATGTTTGATCGTGGCTTTCTAGATGACTTACCTGAAAATCGATAGCAAGGGAAACAAAATGCAGTATTTTTCTCTGAATATTCAAGTCACGGATAACTTTTAAACCAATGAGACTGAAATAAATGAGGATATTTTTCACCTGTCAGCAGATATTCAGACATCAAAGGTTGATATGGCCCTAAATTAATGTATGCCCTTCGAATTTCATCTTGTTGATTAACCGGGTATTTCCAAATTTGAGGACGATTGCTTGGATCTCTAATTACATGAGCAATGTCGATTCTAGTAGGAGGCTGCTCACTAATCAATGCAGGTTCTTCGTAAACCGAAGCACATTGGGGCTGCTCAACCATAACTTCAACATTACACATTGGAGTTGGTCCACTAGGCTGTGAGTTATCAATATTCTTTCTTCTTTTTTTTTCTCAAAAAAGGAATTAATTCTTCTTATTTTGTTCATCGTTCAACTTAAAATCAAAACATCATAAATTTTTATTGTTTTCTATTTTAAAAATAAATATAAATAATGATGTGTTGAAGCAATAATCAGAACTAAAAATAAATTTTTACATGTAAACCACACTGACATATAAAAGCAAAATTAACATCTTAAAAAAAAACTGATATATAAAAGCAAATCTAACATAAAAAAATGGGATTATTGGTTTCTATATAAGAAAACTTACACTAAATCAAAGTTGGGTATGTGTTCTTCAAAGAACTCAATTTGGCTAGAAAGATTGTGTCTAATTGTATATTGGACCTGGTGATAGTAAGGTACACATGAGAAAAAATTGATAATTTTAGTGGCTCTGCTAAAAACAAAACATAAAAAAATCCAAGCGTAATCGAAACAAACCCATAAAATATATTCAATTAATTAGAAAAAAGACAGTCACTATAACAAGAATTTAAAAAATAGTAAAACTAGCAGATCTGAAAAAAAAAGTAAATATAACATAATTATATAAAATAAACCTCATCATATTCTTAACAAATATATAAAGAAAAGATTTTAAATTTGGGTCACTACTGACTAATTACCTGGTAGCTTTGCTTTAGCCTTCTGCGTCGCTTTATATTCTTATACTTTTGGGTTAGGGTTGGAGAGGGCTCTGGAGAAAGAAACGGAAAGATAATTAAACTGAAAAAGTTATTTGCCTTTTTTTTTTCCACTTCCACATAAGCAAGTAGAGCATAAAATAGAGACTTTTAAAGTGGAGAGTTTAATAGGTAAGGAACTAATAATTTATTATTAGAAGGGCCCATCTCTTTAAATGATTACACTATCTATTCATTTAAACACTAAATAAAAAAAAATTGTTTTGCAGGGGCTCGGACCCTTGCCAGCCCTCCTTTAATTTCATCCCTAGTGGGTATGATTATTGGATTAAAGAGGTTTTAATTGTGTTGGGATTAATCATAAAAAATATGATTAATAGGATTCAAGAATCATCCCCTGGTATTATAGTCCATATGAAATCTAATTATATGGTTACTACAATAAATACAATGACATGTATAGCAAACATGTAAGACTTAAACTATACAAAAATTTAAATAACATACACATTTACATCACCATAATTAGTTATCGATAATTGTTAATTTAATCCGATAATCTCTTAGTTACATAACAAAATAAAGTGTCTGAAATTACAATCCATAAATTGATATTACAATACAATAGTTCATATTTTTCTATATATACACAAAAGTAATAAGCTATTGATCAACCATGGTGAGTCCGTGAGGTACCTGTAAAAAAATCAATAATATTTATTAAGTTTCAAGATAAATTGTTTGTTTGAAACCTTAAGAAATATCCAAAATTTTCATCTAGACAATATTTAAAACCATTTTATATAATAATTCCAAAATTCTTTTTACATAAAATTCAGCCTAAAAAAAATCTTACAATATTCATAATGTAATCTTGGTTGCCAATCAATCTAGCATTCTTATATGGAACGCAATCATTCGATATTCCTTTATGAATACTAGTCAATTCGACAAATCCATCGTGGTATTTTCATATGGAAGCCAATGATATGATATTCTTTCATGAATATCAATCAATCATCTCAACTTACATATGACTCTCTCTCTCTCTCTCTCTCTCTCTCTCTCTATATATATATATATATATATATTCTCATGGATTAACTAATTCACAAGTAAAATTTATGGGAAATTGTAAAGAAACTTACCACAAGGTACAGAGTACCCACCTGCAGTCTGATTATGAGCGACTTCACCAGCTCTCTCAATCACTACAACAATCTCTCCTGTATCGACATGTTTTTCAATTAAGTATTATTATCGTATAATAAAATACTCCTTATTCATTGTAATATTTCTTATGATTATATTCAAGTTTTTTTTTATCAATACGTTCTAATCATTAATTACACAAGAAAATCAACTTAGTTACAAATAAATTCATGATTCCTTCAACTCTTATCGATTTTACACAATTCCATACAATTTATAATTTCTCTAACATTTTACAAATTTCATCCTTTTAGCCCCAACCAATCAAATATTCAATATTTCATCATTTCATTAATTCAACTCAATGAAAAAACATTATTCACATGATCATACACACATTTATAACCAAATTAATAGATAATATTTCAAATGTGAAACTTCTTCTTTTTGTTCTCTTTATGATCAACACCTAGGGCTTCCCTACATATCAAAATTTTTTTGTTATTTCAACATGATTTCACTCTGATTACACCTTACAAGGATCATAGAAACTCAATCTATATGAAAACCACTTTTCCTCTAATTTTATCTTAATAACCCTAATTTAATTTTGATCAATTTTGCTCAAAATCACTTAACTCTTATTCAAATTGGTGTAAAGGGGTTTCAAACATCTTACCTGGTTACAAGATTTATTTTCAAAATCAACCAGTTAAAATTTTTCAAGGCTTCTCATTTTTTCCTCTTCTTTCTTCACTTTCTTTCTAACTTAATTTTTTTTTCTCTTTAATTTTTTTTTTAATTTATAGTATGAATGTGTTTTTCTCTTTCAAAACCCTCTCTTTTCACTCTCAAACCTTACTACCTAGTCCTTTAAGGTGAAAGGAAGGAAGAAGAATTGAAAATGTTATTTTCTCTCTTGCTGGACACCGTAGTGTTAGAACAGGCACAATAGCCTTTTCTTAAAATAGCTAGACAATTTCTGATTCTGGAAAAATACAATTTTTGCATATAAACTTATCTTCTTACCTTTTTAAATCTCTTTCCCTAATTTATTCTATTCATTTACTTATTTCATTTAATTACACCATAATTTCTATTATATTATTACTTTTAATCTATCCTGGGGTTTTCAAAAGGACCAAATTTAACTAAATCAGGAGCCAAATTGAGAGAAATTAAGAGTTTAATGGTCAATTGAGGACCAAATTGCATAATCTAGAAATCAAGGATCCATTTATAAAAGGCACGCGAATAAAAGGATTCCAATCAACATTTTTAGGGATGCAATTGCATGAACGAAAAGGTTTTCATGTTAATAAAGGATGCATTTGTCAAAATTCAAAGTACAAAGACTATAATGGAAATTTTTTAAGCCCAAATTAAAACCCTAATTTTTAGGATTTAGGCTAGGCGAAATGTCATTTGAGCTTTAATGAAAAAGAGGATGACACTTTATTTAGTCATTGTTCTTCTTTTTCAGCATAAAAGACTGATTGAGAGCCACCTTCAGGCGAATAAATGTGATATCTTTGAACATTTTGAAAGCTCTAACTGGAACCGAACATCTAAGAAACACTTTATCTATAAGGATTAGTCATCCTTATAAAAACTTTATACGATAGTTTTCAAACCCGGCCCGGTGGTCGGCTCGGTCCAAGGCCCAGGTTTCGGGTGTTGACCGGGTTACCAGGTCACGTGAGTCAATTCTTTAAAAAAAATAAATCAAAATGACGTTGCTTTAGTAAAAAAAACAAAAGTCAACAAGTTGCAACTGGGTTTTTGATCGGGTCTTGCCGGGTCACCCCAAGTTTTGCCTTTTCTTATTTTTTCTTAAACCCAGCCTTGTTCCAGCTCGAGTCACGGGTCGACCCGCCAGGTTGAGTTTTAAAACTATGCTTTATACACTATTTATCTAAAAAAACTTGCTAACATCTTATCCTTAGTCAACCTCCCTTTCCTTGGAAAATTCAAGCTGATCAAAAGTTAATCTTCCAATTAATAAATATGAAGTTATGGACATTCAAATTGAGTGTGACTTATTCCCGATGATAGATGTCTCAGGTCCTTTATTAGAACATTTACATAATTTCCATGATTAATTCATCAAAGCACCTTACCTAAATAATCTTGACTGAAAAATAAAGTCACCCATAGAAGAGTAAGCTTTAAGGCTACATTCTTTTGATAAGGTTTATTGCATAAAGAACAAAGGAAACCATACACTGTAACTTTTTGGGAAGCTTATAAAATACAGGGGTGAAATCTTTCATTACCACCTATATTTGGAAAGCTACCAAGAAAATGGTGAGTGGTTTTGTAACTTTCTAGTTTTGTTATAGCCTATAAAAGAGTGTCTTTTCAGAGAAAGAAGAGGAAGAGAACAAGAGAGAGATTCCAGAAAACAAAAAAGAGGAAAATAATAAGCATAAGTGAGAAAAAAAAAGATAGGAAAAGGAGTAGAGGAAGAAAGGGTTGAGAGGGAGAAAAAAAGAAAAAGAAAAAGAGTAAGAATATACTACTTGCCCTTTATGAGAGGGTGTAGCTCAATGAGCACACCCTTCTCAATGCCTTTTAAATCCTTACTTGAATGTTAATTGTTCATATATTGTAATTAGTTGTTGTTTAATGGAAAACATATGTGTTTTAATGTATCTAATAATATCTTGAAGTAATATGCATGTTTTGACATGTATGTTCAAAATGGTATTGGATGCATAACTTGAATTTTTTAGGACTACTATTGTAATGATATTAGTTTGTTTAAATGATAGCCAAATATGTTTTGATGTTTAGGTTGGTCACTGGATCTGTTTTGATTTTATGTGTTGATAAGTGATTTACCAAAATTGTGGTCATAAGTTATTTTTGGTGAGAAGCGAAGTTTAATCAAGCTATGTTTATGATAATGTTGGTTAAAAAAAAATGTTAGAATCAATATAACAGTGTTTAGAGTCGAAGAAATACACTTTTACAGTTTCGTGGTTAATTTGGTTTAACTATTGCATTGTTTTTTTTTTTCTTTAGTTTTTTTATAGTTCAAGCAAGTCATTATGATTATGTTTGAATTAAAGTTGTCGGGTTTAGGCTATTATTTTAGGATATTGGTCATTTTATGGGTTTAAAGTTGTTTTTGGATTTTTCTAAGTTTCTAGGTTAGTGTTTATAAGTTGTCATTTTGATTATCTTGCAAATTGATGTTTTTGGCTTGTCTTGTGTGTTTTGATCTAAACCTATATCCATACACAAGTGTTCTTTGCCCACAATCAGTCCTTTTAGCATCTGGTTTGGATCAATCGATCATTTAAACCTAATAAAGACTTGGGTTTAGGTTTAAGCCGTTTTGCTTGATTCAAGGAATATTTGACCTTTTTATTCTCACTCGATGTGTCTTTTTGCTATATTTTTACATGTTCTCTTTTTTTTGCCTTTAGTTTGATGTGATTTGGTCTTTATCTTCAATTTGGTTTTTAGGTTCATATAGTGTTTCTCATGTTTTTGTGTTATTAAACCAAAAATCCACATTTTGATCTTTAAGAAATTTGTTTTGATTATGGGTCTTGTTTTTGGGATTTGGGCCAGGCAAGGAAGCCTAAAAAAATATATATTTGGGTCTTTAAGGTGTTTTTGGAAAACATGCCCAGTGTTTTTTTCACAACCTTTTTGTTTTGGTGTTTTGCCAAACATGTCCTAGTTTAATTTTAATTGATTCTTAGATTTTTAAAGGACTATTTTATAATTAATATTGGGTCTTTTATACTATTTTAATTTTTTTATTTAATATCTGAGATTGTGAACTTATATGTAAAACACTTTTTCAATATTAAATAAACTATTTTTTTTTATCAAAAATAAAATTCTTCTTTCAAAAACAAATAACATATTTATGTTTTAAACTTCATCCGACCAAGTTTTTTTTTAAAATCATGTTTGTATTTTTAATAAAAAAAATATGAAAAGAAATAGAAAACAAAAAAAACATATTGCATAATTTAACATTTCCTGAAAATACCAAAAATTCAAAAAACCATAATTTTTTATATTTGACATGCATCTTGGATTTAATAAAAAACTTATTAAGCTAGAGGACTTGACCCAAATTTTAAAAATACAAAAAAAATCAATTTTGTTTATTAAAGTATAGATGAATCTCTTTATCTCTCTCCTCTTTTTGTTTATTTTTAATATTCATGAATTATAAACTTCTACAGAAAATCTATTTCTGGTATTAAATGAGACAAACAAAAATATAATGAAATTTTATTTGATTTTTAATGGCTAAACTTGTCCTATAAAGCCACGATTCACCTTATTGAGGTGGATCCGGTTTGATCAATAGACAAAGCAATGAATAGTAAAACATAATGAGGCTTAAAAAATAATCAGACAAATAAATAAGCTTAAAAAATAATCAGACAAATAAATAATGTAATTTACTTTATATAAGATATATTAGGGATGATACTGTCTTTTCTATATACAACCAATTCATTACTTAGACTCTAAAGATCAATTGAGATTTTTAATAATCAAAATATTAGATAACGACTCCAAATCTTTTAAATCATAAAAATAATAACAATTTTTTGTTATTTCCACACATAAAAAAGCTCGACTCCAAGAGAACAATCATTATAACACTGCACATTAGCCATACGAGGAATTAGTGTTTATCATCATTATATGTTTCATGATACTATCAACATTTATTTGTTTTAAACACATTAAGTAGATTAATTAATTGTGAAAAAATATAATTAATTCCATTGTAATGTAAGTTAATATCATATTTGCGTTAATAACATAAATTATTATTAGAGGCTGCATTCTGAGTCAATGTAAAAAATAGTCGGATTCAAAACCAAAGCTGCTTATCTACTGCGAACTGTAGCTGTAAACTGGGACCGGATTGATTTGTAAAACTCAATTATAGCTGGCAATGAATTCTACCACCAGTTTTATATATATAAAGAAACAGAGAAAAGGATGGGGAAGAGGACAGAAGCTTCAGCAGGAAAAGATCAGTAGCGTTTTGCACAAAACCTCATGATTTGATGGGGGGTGGGGGGTGGATTAAGGGACGTCGATGTATAATATCGAGGAAGCTAGCTAGGGTGTTTTCTTTGGTAACCGTTGGATTACGTAAATCTTTTTTAGCGTCATGTTGTCGTCAAAGACTAGATTGTTTGACTGCAATTCGTGCTTACCTTCAGAGACAGTAATGGTGAGTTTGTCCGCGTGGTCAAATTCTTTTTCAATTTAATTTAATTTATTTTTTATATATATTTTTAGATTGTTTTATATGTTGATATTAAAAATAAATTTTAAAAAATAAAAAAAATAGTTAAAAAAATAAATTCTACAATACATATAAGATTTGACACTAAATTCACAAACAAATACCAATTTTATATAAATTTCAAATTAATACCACAAAGTCCACCAAAGTAACTAAGCAGAGCTTGTTGAAAACCAGGAATAAAGTGGGATTTGTGTACGATTCAGTCTTGGAAATTTACGTTCGAGTGAGAGTCATTGGCGTATGATGACATGCAAATGGTCTTTCATCATGTCAATCACTTCTGGGTAGATCACAGAAGAGGTTTTGAATTATTATTTTCTGA
>Ga0325402_1003461_pt1 | contig 14251 bp, 8 predicted proteins | sample PopdelMetagenome_22_FD_207212 | JGI IMG/M metagenome (GOLD analysis project Ga0325402, IMG submission 207212) | Populus deltoides microbial communities from Bellville, Georgia, United States - Xylem-PdKOR-R3 | ecosystem: Host-associated > Plants > Phyllosphere > Stem > Wood/Secondary xylem... | reverse complement strand
TCCACAATCACTAATGAACTAAACTTCACATTTATCATCTTCTTCCAGTAGAAGTTCAAGTAATGACAGCCCGCCAAGTCCACCAAAAAAGATGAGGAGCCTTGATGACTTGTATGAGATAACTAATTCAATTGATGATGATCTAACAATATATTGTCATCTTGCCATACATGAACCTATAGTATTTGAAGAAGCAATAAAGTATGAAATGTAGAGAATTGCTTTGGATGATGATATTGCATCAATTAAGAAGAATGACATATGAGAATTGGTTCCTATACCATAGGGAAAAAAACCAATAGGTGTTAAGTGGATCTATAAAGAAAAAAAGAATACCAAAGGAGAAGTGGAGAGGTATGAGCCGAGATTAGTGGAAAAAGGCTATAGTTAAAAACTAGGTATTGACTATGATGAAGTTTTTGCTCTAGTTGCTAGATTGAAGATCATATGATTGATAATTGCCATAACTGTCCAACATAGATGAGAAATCTACCAAATGGATGTCAAGTCAGCCTTTCTAAATGGTTTTCTAGAAGAAGAGGTTTACATTGAGCAACCTATAGGTTATTAAATAAAGGGATATGAAAACAAGGTATTAAAGTTGAACAAAGCCTTGCATGGATTGAAGCAATCCCCAAAAGCTTGGTATAGTTGCATTGATAGTTATTTCTTAAAGAATGTATTTATGAAATGTCTCCATGAATATGCTATTTATGTGAAGATAAAAGAGAGTGATGATACTCTTACTGTATGCTTATATGTGGATAACATGATCTTTACAGGCAATATCCCAAAGATATTTAGAGACTTCAAGCAAGTAATGATCAAGGAGTTTGAGATGACAAATATTGGTTTTGTGACCTATTATCTAGGGATTAAGATTAAACAAGGAGAAGGTGGAATTTTTGTGAATCAAGAAAAGTTTGTAAAAGAGATTCTCAAGAAGTTTAAAAGGTAAGATTGTGTAAAAGTGAATACTCCAGTTGAGTGTGGAGTAAAGTTGTCAAAGAATGACGAAGGATAGAAGATAAATTCTATAACATTCAAGAGCCTACTTAGAAGTTTGAGATATTTGACATGCACTTGTCCAAATATTCTCTTTGGAGTAGGGTTTGTGAGCAGGTTCATGGAGACAACAACTATGACATATCTCAAAGTTTTAAAGCGAATTTTTTGATATATCAAAGGTACCATAGACTTTGGCTTATTCTATCATTACTCTAACACCTTTAATCTTGTGGGTTATAGTGAAAATGAATGAGCTAGAAATATAGATGATAGAAAAAGCACTACAACTTTTATCTTCTATATAGAAAACACAACATTCACATGGAGTTCAAAGTAGCAATCTATAATCATATTATCAACCCGTGAAGTTAAATATGTAGTTGTTACAACATGTGTTTATCATTCCATATGTCTAAGAAGATTATTGAAGGAGTTGCAAATGCTACAAATGAAGCCTATAGAAATTTAGGTGGACAACTCATTAGCCATTGCCTTAGTAAAGAATCATGTATTTCATGACAGAAGTAAGCACATTGATATACAATTTCATTACCTACGAGATTACATTACAAACAAGGAAGTAGAAGTCAAGGATGTAAAGATCCAAGACCAACTCACATATATTTTCACAATGCCATTCAAACATGATGTTTTTGCCAACTTGAGAGATATGCTATGAGTTATTAGAAATCAAGTTTAAGGAGAGATGTTGAAAATAAACTAAATTTCTGATTTTTTTAAAGAACAGAGGAATCGGTTTACCGGTTGAGAATTAGTCGACCGATTAAGTCAATAGAATTACTTTTCTTGATCAGATCAGGTTTTTCTTTGTTTACTTTAATTCCTTAATTATTTGTCTAGAACTTTAAACCTATAAATAGACTTATAATCAAAAGTATAAACATAAAAATAAAAGAAAGAAAAAGATGAATAGAAGAGAAAAACACTTAATAAAACACACCTTCCTCTCAAATTTCTTGCAATATGCTGTGTAGCCTGTGTTCGTCTATGTTGTATGGCAGCTGGTTATAGTTTAACATTGTGGGAACACACCAATTTACCGTCAGGAAGGGCTGAGGGAAATATTGTAATGTTATTTCTCGGTGGTTCCACACGAGCTTTCTGACCTGGAAGTAATACACTATATTGTGAATAGAGGATTATATTCCCGATGGTTGGCTAGAGCTTTAGCTGTTACTTATCACTAGAAAAGAGACTCTGCACTGCTGCAAAATATTGACAAACCAATGAAGGGAATGCGACTCTAATGCCTCTCCATATCTTTGTTTCACCAAAGCTCCATTTCTACACTCTGATGCATTGACCTGAGGATGACGATATGGCAAAACATTCAGTTTTCTCTTCACAGACTGCTGCGATAATGTTATGCTATTCACTCTAAAAGGATGAAAAACCTATATGTTTCCATGAAAAAAAAGGGTGCAGTGCAATGCTTAGCGTGACATCTAAGAAAGCCCCCAGAACTGTAATACAGGTTTGAAAATTGGTATTTAAGCAGCAACACCTCCAGAACTTTGAATAATAATAAAAAAAATCACGCACAAGTTAAATAAGAAGTTTGGTACCTGCTAGGACTGTATTTGAAGATTCTAGCGAATGACGAAGGTGGTGCTGGCGGAGGCTACGCTGCTAGTAAAATATAAAAAGAAGAGGTAGCATGGCTTTTATAGCCACCACTTTACCCTAATGCCCAAGGATTCTTGCCTGATATTCTTGTTTCAATTAAACAAAGTTGGTTCTGCACTTATTTCCTTCCCTCTCTCAGCTGGCAAGGCATTCGTAAAGGGAAGAAATCACACCAAACTGAGTACACGGAAATCAAGGCAAAAGAGAGAAAAAGAATCAATATCTCTCATTTGCCATCACTCATGCTATTCGGAATTATGAACGGAAGAGTTCTATAGGCCCTGGTTATTATTCATACTCAAGAAAATTTTAGGATTTCCACTTTAGTCTCTAAAATCTGAAATTGCTTTAAATTGGACATCAAACTTTGATTTATTATTTTATTTGATAAATTTCAATCAATATTGGTCCCTAAATTTTCAATTTTAACAATTAAATTTTATTTCCAAAAATATTTATATTAATTTATTGCAAAAAATTAATATGATAAAACCAAATTTTAGTTAAAAAAAATATTCAAAGTATAAAACTTTCAATATCAATATCCTGATTTTGCAATTTTTAATAAGTATTCAAACACAATTAACAGGAAAATAAGTCTACTCTTAGTACCATGTGCTCATGATTTTCTTACATTCCAGAAATCACAGATTCGCATGACAGGAAAAAGTTGGGCCGGTCTTAGATGCTGCTTTCTTTCCTAGTATGTCAAACCTTTTTCTTAGGGAAGCAAGTCTAGATAACTTCTCTGCCTCCATTAGACTTTACAGCAAGAAATATCCATTGGATTTGCTCAGGATTCATGTCAAACGTGGTATTAATCTTGCTGTTCGCGATGATGGCAGCAGTGATCCTTGTGCTGTCATCGGGCACGCGTGGATGCCCATTTTATTGTATTTTGCTTCTGGTAGAAACTTGGGTAGTATTCTTGAATCTTGATTATTGGCTTTCTGAGCATGATCATCAGTTCTTTAACTATGTCATAAACGGGGAAAAGAAAACTATGTAACATGAAACTATGTCATAAATGTGGAAATAAAAGAGAGAGTAAAATGTTAGTCGGCTGCTGCTTAGTTGTTCTGGTGGAAATTAATCTCTCTTCTGTGATCCTAGTCCAAATTAAATGTTGACAGTTGAGCATGCTATGCATGCTAATAAGTTTTTCTCTCTTTGGATGGTACTAGCTCCAGCTATCTCCTCTAGTTTTGTTTAAAGAGAAGATTATGTCATATAATTTTCTGACTGTCAGCATTTCGACGCAAAGATTGAAAAGTACTCGTGTGATCAAGAACGATGTTAATCCACACCGGAACTCTCTGTTACTTCCCGTCAAGCTGGTAAGTTTTATGTTCTGTCACATTAGGACATAAGATCCATTTCAACAAGGGGCATGCCTAAACCTGTTTATTGTGCAGAAAAGAACTACTTTTATGATTGATTCTCGTCTCTTCAATGTTCCTGTTCCAACTGCAAATCTATTTCAAAAGATGAGAATTATAACAATTTTTCTTAATTCAAAAGGTCTAACTGATTGAAAACGCATTGAAGTTATGTTGAAAACTTTGAGTTGACATACACAGATGTGGCTTTACCCATGTATCCCTTCTGAGACCCCCCAAGGAAAAGGGAGAAGAAGGGAGAGGAGTGAAACTTTATCATAAAATACATCTCAAATGGGTTTCATTTTCAATGGGCCAATAAATATTGATTCCATCTTTGTTATGGTTTTTCTTTCATTTTATAAGTAGGACCACTTGAATCAAATCCTTCAAATCTTTTGCTGCCACTTTCTTCAAAGATGCAACTCCAACTGTAAAATCAGATATCCTTCCAGATTGCAACAGAACCTCTATATTCTCCAATATCCAAAACTGGCTGGTAATGCTTCATTATGTCAAAAGTGGATTGTGCCCTTTATGTCTCTTGTGAAAAAAATGTCTTCAGTTTGTTGTGTAACCCCATATTGGTGTTGTACAGCAGTATTCGGAATGGCCTTGCAGAGAGTGCACGGTCCTCGCCACTGCTTGTAACTTCTAGTCTAGATTCTTCGATTTAACATCAGAACCAACCATCTATTTCATTGTTGTTGCGTATCCCCATGTGCATCTCAATATTGTTAGAAGACCATGCCACTTTGTTACATGTTGTTTTGTTGGTTTATTTTAGATTAACATGGATATTCGGATTAGTTTGTCAGTATCTCGACTAATTCTAGAGGCTCTGAAGTTAACTACCATATAAGCTTTTAATGACCCTAAAGTTTGTAGAACTCGAACCGATAATTTTTAAAAAACAAACTCAAAACCTTACCAGTTAAACTATATTTTTTAAGATTAGTTGATCTTGTATTTGAGGGATGCAGTTAAGTGATAGGAGAGGCAGGGTTTGACATTAAACCCTTCATAGAGACTTGAAGATGGACTTGGTAGGGCTGCCAAGTGGCGCCCTCATCACAAGACTAAAACCGAGCAAGCATAATTGTTTATACGAAGATAACTACTTTTTACGGTGAACGCAAGGTTGTTTAAGTTCTCTCCCTCATATTTTGGTACTGCCGTGAATAATATTTTTTATTTAAAAATATATTAAAATAATTTTTTTATTTGTAATAATAATATATCAAAACAAAAAATACAAAAAAATAATAATTAATTTGATATTTTTTTAAGTGAAGCGTATTTTTAAAAAGCACTCAAAACATAAGCTATATCACTCCAAAAAAATATGGAATGTGGTGAATTGGAAATCCTACTTTGATGGATTGACCTTCATGTTTCGGGGGTTTATAAAGTGTGACTGTTCCTTTATTTGCTTAGTGTCACATGATATGAACAGACAATTTTGAAGTTTCTACCATGTGAATTTCATGATGGTATATCCACACATTTACATTACAAACTAACATAGTAGCATGTACTTTTATTACCTGTATTTACATCTGCTTTCTAATTCACCTACAGGATCAAACAATTTAAGGTTCTTATTCTTGATATTTGATATGTATACTAAAGTTACAGATATTCTTTCATTGTGTGCTAGAAATTTCTAAACTTGCGAGTTTATAAGTTAAAAGCATGATGATTGATAATGTTTTAAAATCAGATATACTAAAGAATAAGGTTTTTTGGTGATTGGATTATAAGTTAATCAAATACTCAATTAAATAACTCTATTCTCCAAACTAATGGAAACTATTTCTTGATGAATGCATTTGGATACCTTCAAAAAGTATTTTATTGAGGGATTTGAGGACTATTAGATGGTAAAATTAGTAATTTTATAGAGAAAAAAGTAATAAATATGCTAGAGATCATTAAATTCTAAGAACCAGGTTGTTTTTATGCTGGACATACATGTGTTTTTGAATGTAAAATCTTAAACCTCTTACGTGAATAGTTCAATAGATATTTATAGCCTATAAACTTGTTTTTTTTTCCTTGAGTAGAGGGGTTAAAAATCATTTTACCTTAATAGCATCAATAAGGGATAAAAATCCCTTACACATGAATTAATGAGGGAATATCTTAATGAGGGAAGATATCCCTTACATATGCTAATGAGGGAATAAGTGATTGAGCTTAAGACACTCGTTGGGCCCATGAGCATTCAATCATGTTATCTGGCTTATAATCAAGGGTAGGGCCTATGGGGGCTGGGCACATGCCTAGATACTAGGCTCAGGCGTATTGCCCGAGCACACATGGAGTTGGTTACTCAACCAGCACTTGGGCTCGGGCGCAATGCCCGAGCCTACGAGGTACTGAGCATATGCCTAACAATTAATCTTGAATGCATTCCGAGCCCAAAGAGTGCTTGATAAAGGCCTATTAATTGGGCCTATGACTATTATTGAAACCCATTATAGGTTTATGCCATAAGTGAATATCTTTGTATCAAATATTTAAAAAAATATCAATAAATCTTAGTGGCCCTCCAAGTCTGTGCGGTACTTTTTACCGAAGAAAAGTGAGGAATTCTTGAGATACTTTACCAGAGTATTTACATATGAAATGTCATTTATAGGTGAAAGAGTTCTCATCTTGGTTGAATAAATACCTGAGGGACACTTTATGATAATATTAATTGCCTTCTTTGGGATTTATAAGGGTGTTGAAATGTGTCACTGTTCCAGTGGAGGATGAGGGAGATCTCCTTTTATATAAAGACCCTCTTCAATTCATTTGAAGTTTATATCTAAAACTTCTCTTTAAACCATTTTGTGAAGGGGAGTAATTGTAAGGAACATTTAGAGTCTGTTTCACAGTGTGGTTGCAGTCGCTTTTTAAATAACTTTTCATGCTGAAATGCATACCAATAATGTTTTTTCATTTTTTTTGAAATTATTTTTAACATCAGCACATCAAAACGATCCAAAACATATTAAATTTTAGCAAAAAAAAATTTTTTGGATTTTTTTGGAACACGGTTTACACCATGTTCCCAAACGGTGTCTTAGTCTTTGTGTGAGATGTGGTAACTTTGCATTGGAATAGATTAGAAGAAATCATCTTAAGGTAACCTACTTTTCCTCAGTATTTTTGCTTTTAAAATGGTTATTAAGAGAGAGAAATTGGTAGCTTCTAGTAGTGACTTTACATTTAGGCCAAGACAACCAGAAACTAGGGGTTAATGAGGGATAAGGATCAATAAGGATTAGGCCAAAGACTAGGAAGAGGACCCTGACTACTGAATATGTAGTTAAGCTCAACCACCTATAGAAAAAAGGATTATCTGGCTTTAATATCTAGTAGGTCAGAAAGGATCAATAAACAATCATGGGTGCTTGTAATGGTCTACATGAAATAACAACCTCCTATATTATGTTTGAGTTAAGGTATACCTTTCCCCTAAAGGGGGTTGTAAGTGACATGTTTTTCCACTACAATATATGCGCTAACCAACTACATCCCAATATATAGGTTTTAGTCAGGTTTTTTGAGGAGTGTTTTGCAATAATAGGGGTAAAGTCGGACCTAGATATATTTAGATATTGTTATACATTAAATGATTGTCCTCATGATGTTCATTAGTTCTTCACTTTCGTTGGTCACCCTAAAAATCCTATAAAGAACATGTTAGAGGGTAAAACCTCTCATATGAAGGATTGGTGTGGGAAGTGGTTAATTGTAAGGAGTGAAAAACAGTCTATCCCATGCCAAGTGAAAGATCAATAGGGTTGCCCCTATTCTTAGCGAACTCCTTCGCTTGATGCCAATGAAAACCAAGTCTTTGTAACTTTGATCGAGATGTGTTTTTGAACATAGTGAGTTCTTCCCTTCACTACAACATTAATTGGTTGGCTAAAGGACAATACTGAGTGGAAAGACGAGGTACACAAGAATTTATACCTTGTATAATTTGATGTATTTATCATATTTTAATTTTTTCTTATTACAGATCCATCTTCAAAAGAGAAGTCGTAGGAGGATCTAGTGAAGGAAGTGTAGAGGCTAAAGGGATATCTAGCTCTTGGGTTGCAGAGATGAAAGAGAGTTATCATGAGATGGAAATCATTCCTAATACTGGGCCACCATCCAAGCCTACCCTCGTTAGGAGAAGTAAATCACCTATCTTTAGGGGAAGAAGGGAAACTGTTTCCCCTGGTATCCTTTCTAAAGTAGCTAAGAGGGCTAAAGTAATGAAGAGAAAAGTGTTAGCTTCACAAGGGTCTTATACTGCTAGTGGGGAAGTAACACCTACGCCCATGACCATGTCCTCATCTCCAACGCCTTCTTTAGTGGCCAGAGATGCCAGGGCTTTTACTTAGGTTCCTACACCCCAGGTTACTGCTGAGGATTTTTGATGCAGACAGAAGTTAAAGACAACAATTAAATAAAGAACATAAAATATTTTAAATAGCGAAAAAAGCTGCAAGTGTGAGACCTAAACTAACAAGTTTATTCTCTCTAAAAATAATGATAAGGAAGTCTACCTCACTAAGAGATTTACAAAGTCTTAAATAGGTCAGAAACCCTACCTCAACTAGAAAACAAAAACAAAAACAAAAACATAAAATTACAAAGGAAAGAAGCATAAAATCTTAAATAAGTAAGAAATCCAAAAATAAAAAGGAAAAACACAAAAGCTACCACACCAAGGGGCCCTAGCTAGATTTTTGATATTTAAAGATCTGACGGTCCATGCAGTGATGTTGTGGCTACTTTAGGAAAATAGCCTCTAGAAACTGGTGTAAATATTTAAGCACAATTCAACGGTTGGATCAAAAGTTATAGCTCTTTTGAGCTGTTGTTTTAGCTTGGCATGACCAGAGCTCCTCTTGGACCTTGACCTGTCCCATTAGTCCATAAATATATTTGCTAGGTCATCCACGTAATATTTCTGGGGAAGATCCTCATTCAGTTATAACAAACCCACACCTGATGGCTCAGAATAACCCGTTATCGCAGGCTCGACCACATCAGTTTTACGCCCCAGGTTAGTAAGTTCTTCTTATGTTGGATCACTGATTGACTTTATAGTTCCTTCTCCATCATCTTTGTCTAAAGAGAAGAGGAACATCTTACAACACTTCACAAAGAAAAATGACACTGTCTTATGATCTAATGGTCTGGCAATGGTTAATATAATAGAGATGTTACTAGATCTCCTTTCGGATGTTGATCAACTATCTGATTGGATTCCTGCTCACCACCTTGCTCTTACTGGCAACTTGTACTCCATATGAGCATCTTATTTAGCATACCTTGTTATATGTATTTAGATTTTGTTTATTAATTAATATCATTGTTTTATTCAGAGTTTCCTGCTGAATGCCTTCTCGAAGACATTGGACTGTCGAAAAGGCTCAAATAAGAACGAACCTGGCTTGACTAATAAGAGAAAAAAAAAGAGGTATGATGCCTTCATAAGGTAAAAGACACAACTAAAAACTCAGTTAAGGGAGATTAAGGAGGTCTATGGCATCCATGTCCATGATTCCCAAGAAACCTATAAGAAGTTGACAAAGGATAGAGATCACCAGGCTTCTAAGTTAAGCATTGTTCTGGAAAGAATGTTTTTAGCCAATGAGGTATCATCTTCTCTAATATAGTCCTATAGGGTTTTAAAATCTTAGGTGGTAGCTTTAAAGGATGATCTGGCTACGATCAAGGCTGAGGCAAAGGCTTTTAGAGAGGAGTGTGCTCATCTAAGTGCATTAAGGGACTCATCTAATGAGTTTTTGACAATGTTTTAGGGGAACTCGAGCCTTAGATATATTTATTCGAGATAAGATATTCTAGGCTATGTCAAACTTTTATTTTTATGATTTGTCAAAGGGGATAATAGTGGACTTCTTAGTGGCATTCAACCCCAACCCTACTCCTGATTTTGCTAATATATATCCAACTTGGATGGCTGCTACAACCTGTAGCGAGTACTTGGTTGAGGAACCTGGCGAGTGATGAGAGTCTCTCAGTCAAGGGCAATAGTTTCTAGGAGTTATTATCCTTGAACCTATGGAGTTTCTATGGTTGTATTTAAGTATATTGAATGTATTAATATATTTTATGATTCGTTATCATGTTTAAAACTTTTCCATGTTTGTTATGCTTTATAGTTATAAGGCCCCAAAGCCCTAAGTATAACCAAGGTCTTACACCTTTCCAAGTGAGGGATCTAATCCCTACTATCAATCCTTGGTAGAAATTATGCTTCAGATAATGGGTTTTTATGTAGAGGTTCAATATATCCATGTATATAGTCTTAGCCCAAGATGTGTCAAACTATTCTTTAAATTTTTTTAAAGAAATTATAATTTTTTTTGGGTGAATTAATCTTTGTTATTATACTATCAGCATTAATGAGGAAACTCTTGGTTGCAGTTCCTAACTGGCAAAGGGCTTGGAATTCTCCCAACTAGAAAGTAATAACATTATAGAGTGGGGGGCCTATGGCCTTCTTAGCATTGTCATAGGATCTGGGAGCACCCCACTTGAGAGTAATCTTACCAGAGTCAAAGGCTTATGGTTTTCTTGGTTATTGCATGAAGTCTGAAAGCCCCTCATTGAAGAGTTATGTTAGTTCAAGGCTGTATTGGAGAATAAGAGGCACGAGGACATCATTGCTAATAACGTGAGGCTTAAAAGCCCCACTAGAGTGTTGTGTTAGTTCAAAATTGCATTGAAAAGTGGGAGGCCTAAGGCTGTCCTGCAATAGAATAAGGCTCGAAAACTTCACTAGAGTTTCATGCTAGTTACAGACTGAACTAAAGAGTGGGAGGCATGAGGCCATCCCTGGTGATAACATGAGGCTCAAAAGCTTTACTAGAGTGTCATGCCAATTCAAGACTGCGCTGAAAAAAGGGAGGCCCGAGGCCTTCCCTGGCGATAATATGAGGCTCGAAAGTCCCACTAGAGTATTGTGCTAATCCTAGACTTCACTGAAGAGTGAGAATGAATGTAAAATAGAAATATAATACATATTTCTAAAAAAATGACATTCCTATCTACGATATATTTTGAGATAATCTGAGTGCCAAGTACAAGGGAGATTCTCGCCTTTCATATCTTGAAGGTGGTAAGTGTTAGCTTTGACTACCCTAATCACTAAAAAAAGACCATCTCATTTTGGTGCTAATTTGCCCTTGGTGTCCCTATTACTGGTTGCTTTTATTTTTCAGAGTACTAGGTCTCTAAATTTAAAACTCATGTTTTTTTCCTTGGCATTATGATACTGAGTAATTTGATGGTGATAAGCTTCGTTCCTTACTACCATTGTCAACCAATATTCTATATGGAGGTCTAGTTAGCTCTAAATTCTTGCTTATTATTTTCTAGGGAGTAATGGGTTATCCTAAGACTTGGAAACCTAATTTTTGCAAGTATCATGACTTTAATACCATACATGAGGAGGAAAGGAGTTTTCCAGGTTGATGTCTTTTAAATTGTTCGATAGGCCTATAAATTTTTGTCCCATTTTGAGTTGGCTTCATTTATCTTCTTTTTAAGCCACTGATTAGGTCTCTATTGGTAATCTCAACTTGACCATTGGTTCAAGGATGTGTTACTGAAGAAAACTGATGGTCTATATGGAGTTTCTAACATTGTTCTCTTATTTTATAGTTGTCAAATTAGGTTCTATTATCGGTTATCAAGAATTTAGAAAGTTTAAAATAACATATAATGTTCTTCCAAATGAAAAATATTACTTTGTTGGCAGTTATATCTTCTAAGGCCTTAGCCTCCACCTATTTTGTGAAATAGTCAACCGCTATTAGTGTTGCTATTCAATTTTTGATCAATGTTTTGATAAATTTTCAAAAAAAAAAATAAAAAAAATAAGGGTTTACATGTGGCGATAACATAGAGCATCATGACTAATATTAAGGAAGTAATATGTCAAGGAGATAATTACTGAATCATATATAATTACTGTAATATAAAATACCATAGATATATGATTTGACTCATGCTGGTTATGGAAAATAATCACTGCAATATAAAATATCATATATATAGAATTTGTTGGTGCTGGTTATAGAAGACAATCTCTACAATAATTATTTCAATATTTCTTTATATAACATATGTAAAGATTTTTTATATAAATGAACCTCCAGCCATATACACACAAGGAGAAAATTTATGAGGATATAATTTTAAAAATGAGGAAACCTAAGAAAACCTAAATCATCTCTTGAGAGGCCGCGGCACACTGCCCCTCGGCAAAAGAAAAAAACCAAACCTTTTCTTCTCCCTCACCCAAGCTGCTGCTCACAGTCCACAACCGTGGCAAAAAACAAACAAACAAGCCCCCCCCACCTGACTTCTCCATCTCCCTCACTTCTTGACCCCCACAAAGGCCAGCCACTACGCTTACTCTCTTTTTCCTCATCTTTAAGCTCCCTCCACTCATGATGCAGACCGGGTAGCAAGCCTCATATTTAAGACACCCAAAACAACAAAAAGGCTTGACAATGCTGAGTTATAAATTTCACAACTGGGCACTTTAAGTTTCTTATGTAACGATTGGAGTTTCATTCCCGTTTCCTCATGTAGCTTTTATTTCCCTAATTAATTTGGGGTTGTTTGCTTTAGGAGTCTAAGAGTTTAATTTTCTTTCCGTTTCTCCATTCAGCTTTTATTTCCTAGTTAATGCAGGATTGTTTCCTGATCTAAGGGAGTTGTTTTTAGAAGTCTAAGAGGCCAGTTCCTCTATTTATTTGATGGTAATCGCTTTGCGACAGGGGAGGAAATAAAGATAAAAAAACTTCTTTGAGTAGTTAACTCAAAAATCTCTCTTCTTTCTGTTTTTCCGAGGAATTACAGATCGCAGAAACCCTTGTGTGTTGGAACGCGTGTGAGTTCCGTTCTAGCCTGCATCAGTTTGGTATCAGAGCTCGGTCAACTATCGTCGTTATGGCACCAAAGAGACGTGCGAACCTGCCGAACCTTCGTGAACAACCATTGGATGAAGTCTACGAGCGCGATGAGATTGCACGATTACAACAACAAGTCGAGACGTTAACGCGGCAGTTAGCAGCGTCGATGGCTCAACATCAGGATCAGAATCCACAAAACGTGGAAGAGGAGTCTGAGAGTGATGAAAATCCATTCGCCCCTCAACTAGCACAGAGGAGACCAGTGAATGATGAATCAAGGCGTTGGGAGATAGGCCTCAAAATCGACATACCAGAGTTCCATGGTGGTTTGCAAACGGATGAATACCTTGACTGGATCAATACCGTAGATGAAGTTTTGGAATTTAAGCAAGTTCCAGAAGACAGACGGGTGGCCCTAGTTGCAACAAGGCTCAGAGGTCGGGCTGGAGCTTGGTGGCAACAGGTAAAGAAAACAAGGGCTTTACAGGGGAAAGAAAAGATCACGTGTTGGGACAAGATGAAAAAACACATGCGTTTTGCATTTTTACCATACAATTACACACTGACACTTTACCAATGGTTACAAAATCTAAGACAGGGCAACCGATTAGTTGATGACTACACTACGGAGTTCTACCAACTAGTTTCACGAGATGCGATTGTAGAGGATGAGGAGTCGCGGGTGGCGCGATATATTGGGGGATTGCGGATTCAATTCCAAGATGTCCTTAATATGTTTGATGTGTTGAGTGTGTTTAATGCTCACCAGAGAGCAGTGCAGTTAGAAAAACAACAGGTGCGCAGAAATACAGGAGGGATAAATTTTAGAGGTTCGGGTGCAGGTACGAGCAATAACAGCGGACGAACAGGGAACATTAGTTTCGGGGGTTCCAGTACAGGTGGTGCAAGTAGCAGTAGCAGCGGACGAGCAACCATTCCACCATCTACTATTACCAAACCCACTGTGCCCACTCACACAACGGCACCGACCATAGGTTTTTGTTGTTTTAATTGTGGAGAGCCAGGACACAGATTCGCAGAATGTAAGAAAGGACCACGGAGGGGATTATTTTTGGACGTCGAAGAAAACATCAAGGAGCAGGAAGGCGATGTTGAAACAGAACCAGTTTATGATGAGGAGGAGCGACTAGAGGGAGATCATGGTCCCTTATTAATGATTCACAAGAAGCACGTGGAATATTGCCGAGGGGAAGGTGTGGAAATCAAACCTGGAACAACCTATAATAGCACAGAGATAATTGAAGAGTGTTTAGA
>Ga0325402_1003459_pt1 | contig 14253 bp, 6 predicted proteins | sample PopdelMetagenome_22_FD_207212 | JGI IMG/M metagenome (GOLD analysis project Ga0325402, IMG submission 207212) | Populus deltoides microbial communities from Bellville, Georgia, United States - Xylem-PdKOR-R3 | ecosystem: Host-associated > Plants > Phyllosphere > Stem > Wood/Secondary xylem... | reverse complement strand
TGAACTAATCAAGCATTGCCTGTTGTTTCGACAGTACCTTTACTAAAATAACTAAAAACATATGGAGTCGGCATCGCCGTTCATGGAAAAGGCGATGCTGCTCCATTTTAGTTTCATTTTCTGCTATATTCTTTTCCTTTCAATTCAACTCTGTTTAAGTCTAACCTGATGATGAGATTATGTTTGAAGTTAGAGTAGAATCTAAGATAAAAAATTTATTTTGTTTATTTTTTAATTTTTTTTTAAAAAAGGAGAAACTCACTCTAAGAAAATAGTAAAAAAATAAAATAATTGGTTGTCACAATTCAGCCACTCAAAACAATCAAGCTTGGTTTCAAAAGATTATATATATTCCAACAAGAAGAGTGCAATGCTAGTGATTTTTTACTACTCATACTAAAAAAGATAAATTCGGTCCTTTTAGATTTTTTCAATTTAATTGTTTTTTTCAGTGATTTTTTTTGGGGTTATTAGGTGTTCATGGAGGTTGTTATGCTCTTATTTAGATGGTTTCATGTAGTTTTTAGGCTCTAAAAATTTAAATTTTAATTTTTCAATCATAAAAAATAATTAAAAATTAAACTAAATTGTAATTGGTTGCCCGATCAAAAAGTAAAAAGTAAAAATAAAAATAAAAATAAAAATGAACAATGCGTTGTCTGCTCCTAATAATAATAATAAAAAATAAGATCCGCCTAGGTTTTTGCTTCAAGTTAGGCATGTGAGCTTTATCCACCAATACCTTACCTTGTTTTTGTTTTTAATTTTCTACCCTTCAGAGTTAAATTGTTTCTATTTAAATATTGATTTATACCCTCCTTTTTATTTCTTAAAAAAAAATAAAGTAATTTCATTTTCTTATTGATCTTTTTATATTTTTAAGTTGCACGATACTTTGAAAATATTTATTTTATTACATTTCTTTTCTTTTATATTTTATATGAATTAGTTATATTTGTATGGGGTTTTTATATAAAAAAAACATATTTTACTACCAACAAAAAATAATACATAAAAACATATACATAACATAAACATAATAATTTATTTTTTAGGTCAAAGATTGACATTAGATCCTACATAAAGTGTAGTGTGAATAACATGTTTGCGTACATGTCATATTTGCTTGTTTTAAATAAAAAAATCATTCTATTTTAAAATGCATTTATAATATTAAAAAAAAAATATTATGATAGAAATAAACGTAAAATTCAACCCCCAGTGAGGGTGAAAAAACTAGTTGAATAATAAATTATTTGGGATTCGCTTTGAGATTCATTATTAAGTAAAAAATACATTTTGGGTGATTTACAAAGTTTTTGTTGAATGATTGTTAAAGTTGTAATGAAGAAACATCTACCATTAAAGTTTTGGTTTGTAGAATGGTCATGACACCCATGGGAACTCAAGGGATTCCGGGTTTTTTTTTTTTTTTGAAGATGATAATTTGATTTAAAAAAGTTAATTTTGATGTTTTATAGATATTTTGAGTTAAAAATAAATTTTTAAAAGAAAAAATAGTTATTTTGTTTTCCCGATCACCATAGCAGCTGGAATTTAAGGATTCTAAACAACCAGTCATCTATTTTTTTAAATTAAATTGACATGTCATTTATTCCATTAATTTTTTTTAAAAAAACTCTAAAGGCGCCTGCGTCGGCCCTTTATTCATGGGTCAAGTGTTAGGCCTAACTTACTAGGCTTAGCAGCACCTAACCTCATTCTCTTTTATTTATATAATTTTTATTTTTTAATTTAAACATTTATTGTATGTATTTTTAAAAACAATTTTAAGTTTATATTTTACTTCTTTGTTATAGTTTTTTGCTTATTTAGTTTTTTTAAAATAATAATTATTTTTTAATTATATTGGATGCATTTAATTTTTGAAAAGATTAATATGATTAATCTGTAATTGTTTTTATATTATATATATATATATATCAAATTTATTTTTAAAAATAAAAAAAATATTTTTTATAATATTTTTTGCTTTGTTTTCTTTTCTGCAGCTTTGCCAAAGGTACTATTTTTTATTTTTTTTATTGCAGCTTTATTTTTTTATTATATTATTAAATTAATTAAGATTTAACTTGATGGTTAAATTTTTCACACTTTTTTAAAAATATAATTATTTCCTGATTTTTTTTCAAGCAAAAACATTTGGTGGGATTCACAGCGCGCGCCATTAATACAGTGATAGATGATCTCGTGAACTGCCCTAGGTATTCCTGCGATTAAAAAAAGTAGTAAACCCCATGAACAACAAGATGCCATCATCATAGATTATCCAACTCAGTGATTTTTCACATCATTGATGGAAGGATAACCGGTCTCAGGCACTTCACTAACAATAAGATCACAGTGACGTACATCAGAAGTGAGCAGCTTGGATCGCTTACAAATAAACCCCATATATATATATCAAAAGCTTCCTTTTCAACTTTAATGGTGTAATCACAGGAGCACATATGGTGATGGTGTTGTTGAATATATATCCTGACAGTTTCCTTGCCATCAATCCCATATCCGCTTACCTCTTCCATATGCTATCGCATTACTGAACTTCCTCTCAAGAAGGGACATGATTTTGTACTCGGCGCCATCCCATAGAAATTAATTCGGTAATATTTTTGTAACTTCAACTTCTACGTAATTTTCACTTGGAGTAAAAGCAGCCAGGATCTCAAGTTTGGGAATCCTGCGGATTATAAACTTCTGAATGTAGGAGCTGGTAAGGTTCGGAGGAGGAGAAGGATAAGCAGAATCAAATTGACAAGCTTGGATGACATGAGATTAAGGTTGAAGAACCTAATAGCCATTCATATCAAGATCTTGAAGATGGCGAAAACTCCATTTTTGTTCCGACTGATGATGCTCTTAATTTCTTATGACCATTCTTTCTGATCAAGCCAGAATTTAGACTGCCAAATTGTAGCATCCAAGGTTGATAAAAAAACATTTTCAGGTGGATACGCCTAAGGTGAGTACGTTTTATGCATCAACAAAGCTGAAATCACCAACTGGGATATATCTATGATGATGGACATGTGATTGTTCATGTGGCCAGACGCTTCCTTAAGAGAAAGATCGGCCATAATATTCGGCGAAGGCAGGCACACTACCAGAAATTCGTTTAATACCAACGGCATTACTGACGGAATAATTCTGTTGGTAATTTGCGATCATAATTACCGATGTCATATTTTTCGTTTGCAATTCCGTCGGTATATACCGGCGGAATTATAGACGGAATATTCAGAATAAAAAAAAGGGCGGTTCGCTGACGTGGAAGTTTTTGCAGGTGATTTTACCGACGGAATCACCGAGGGATTCAAATTGGCAGCTCCGTACAGTGATGTGATCGATTCACCGTCAGAATTGCCGACCACTACCAGAAAATCGGATAACACCAACGAAAATTTTCCGTCGGTAATTTTTACCGACGAAAATAATTCCGTCTCAAATTCTGTCGGAATCTCCGTACAGTGACGTGACCGATTCACCATCAGAATTGCAGACGAAATCACCGAGGGATTCAAATCGGGATCTCCGTACAGTGATGTGATCGATTCACTGTTAGAATGGCCGACAGAATCACCGACAGAAGTAGTCCGTTGTTGATTCCATCAACAAAAGTTAATATATGACCACTTTGCCGACCCTCTCCTTCCCTATTTGTCCTTCTTCTTCCCCATCCCAACTCTCCCTTACTGCAAACAACCAGCCCCCCCACCCAAAAAAAAAAAAAAAATCTCCCTCTTCTCAGCACAAGTCATATTTCTTTAAGTTTTGTGGTCACAACATCTGTGTTCTGATTTACCGACGGATTTTATCAGTTTTTGTAAGTAATTCTATCTTTTTAAATTTTAACATTTAAATGTCAATTTTATTGTTTTTTTAGTATATGTACATGTTTTATTGTTATTTGTCAAACAAACTTGTAGTATATGAATGTATAATTTTGTACTTATTATGGTTTGTTTTAGATTTTGTAAATTGTATTTGTTTGTAAATTATTGAAACTTTATTGAATTACTGAATTACATGTGTTGTTTTGAAATAATTAATAGCTTGTTTAACGGGTCCGTTTTAATTTTTATCAATGTTATTGCGGAGCTGTAATTTTCATAAATTTATATGTATAAATTTGTATGGATGTTGATAATTGATAATGAATATTTAATATTTAATATTTATGAGAAGTTGTAATTAGCTTGTTGGATAATCTCGAGGTAAACCAATATTTTTATAAATTTATTTACCTAACATAGTTAATTAATACATGTTGTCATCATAATTTTATAGAGGTTTGATAGAAGTCATGAATGATCGTTCATGGATGTATCAAGATTCACCTCAAGGATTGCGGAGGATGGATTATTGTAACGGGGTTCAGAGTTTTATTAATTTCGCAATATCTATTCCTAGAAATGTTACTAGAGGCGGTATTAGGTGTCCATGTAGGAAGTGTCAAAATAAAAAGTATTTGCATCCAGATGTTGTAATGATGCATTTTCTACACAAAGGGTTTATAGAGAAATTACTGGTGTTGGTATGCACATGGAGAAGTATTTGTTTGTAATAAGAGCATGAGAGAAAGGGTGGTTGGGTCAACTTCTAGTGCTAGCAACGTGCATGAAGCGGCAAATGACAATACTAATCCTTACAGGAATATGGTTATCGATGCAATGAGAATGAATCAAGGTAATGTTAGTTAATGTCCAATCGTAGAAGAAGAACCTAATGAGATGCAGCTAGGTTTTTTTCATTTGTTGAAAGATTTTAACGAACCATTTTGGGATGGTTGCATGAACCACAATAAATTATCGGCCGTAGCACAGGTGTTCACCATCAAGTCAGATCACGGGTTGAGTGAGGCCGGGTATGACAAAATTATTGAATGGACGAGAAGCATTTTACCTGAAGGGAACAGACTGAAAAAGAACTTGTATGCTATGAAGTCCATGATAAAACCCCTCAGTTTAGGATACCAGAAAATTAACATATGCCCTAACTTCTGCATGTTATACTACCTAGAAAATGCCGAGCTGACCGAGTGCATGACATGTGGGCATGCCTGTTACAAACCCAGAATTGGCAGGGGAAAGACTCTAGTGGCATATAAAAAACTTAGATACTTCCCAATCACACCTAGATTGCAGAGGTTATTCATGTCACCAAGGACTGCTGAGCACATGACATGGCACCAATCAGGCAATTATATGATGCGGTTGATGGAGTGATGGTGTATCCTTCTGACGGCGAAGCGTGGAAACACTTTAATAGTGTGCATCCTCACTTTTCAGCTGAATTAAGGAACGTGCGTCTTGGGTTGTATATAGACGGATTCAACCTATTCGGGTTATTTTCTGCTTCTTATTCTTGTTGGCAGGTCATACTCACTGTTTATAACTTGCCACCGGAAATGTGTATGAGGCTGGAGTTCATGTTTTTATCTACTATCATACTCGGTCTAAGTAGCCTGGGCTGGAATATAGATGTTTGTCTTCGACCGTTGATTGATGAGTTGGCGCAGTTGTGGTTCTCCGGAGCTTTGACTTTGTTAATAATATATTGTGATGAAGATATTTGTCGGAAATAGAGTTCAGACAAGCACATAATTATGTTCTATTTAATTGTGATGAGCTGAGATATTTTATTCAGTAAATATATATATATATATATATATATGTGTGTGTGTGTGTGTGTGTGTGTGTGTGTGTGTGTACTACTAATTAAACTTTGTTAATAATATACTGTTTATATATTGTAATATCATAAACTCATTATCACTTGTAGGCAACATCAAAAATATTTGCTGTCCAATAACTCACAGCTGACCGAAACCCAAATCTTTCAATTACAAAATGAACAATTTGCCACGTGGTTCAGAACACATGTAAGTAGTATCACAAACTCATTATCATTTGCAAAATTACTGTATGCATGTCATTACGAGATTCTCGTTTACTGTTCATTGATGTACATTACATATAAGGTTTATCAAATGGGAAGGAGTGCTGCTAAGTCATTGTCTTTACTAAGCCCGGGCCTTGAAAGAAAAGTTAAGTGCTACAACGGGTATTTATCATTGGATATGTGTTTCATACTGAAGAATACAGGCATGGAAGAAAGACATACAACAACGGTGTTTGTGTTAAGGGATTGACTAGTAGTGAGTTAAAAGTTGACTACTATGGTAGATTAGAAGAGGTCGTTGAATTGCAATATCATAGCGAGTAGAATAGAGTGTTTTTATTCAAATGCTATTGGTATGACACGACTAACAGAGGAATCAGAGTTGATCCGCACTATGGTCTGGTCGAAATCAACTCAAAAGCTAGACTCTGCAACGTAAACGATCGATCAAGAGTTGATTGGTTATCGGTTTTAAAAACGAAATCCAGGAGTCGTGTTGAGGTTGTTCAGGATGAGAATGAAGACACAAGTGTGCGAGATGAAATCTTTCAAGTTAGTGAGTTGGTTGAACTATATCGAGTTGCTCCTTCGATTGACTTGGAAGAAAATTCAAATTTTCATGTTTTCGATGATAGTCTTGTTGATGTTGACGCAAATGAGTTGAATATTATTTTGAGCTCTAGCGGACAAACAAATATCGATGAAGATAATGATATCCATTTTGAAGATTACGATGAAGGTGATGACTATTCAATTGACGATGAAGAAAAAGAAAATTCTAACTAACTATCAGAATAAAGCCCTGTGTAAAACATTTTTTTCATGTAATATATATTATGGATGATATATTTTGTAACACAAAATATTTATTTTATAAGTTTGTATTGTTTAAGCACTGTTGTTATTGTTTCGTGCGATGGACAGTTTATCATTTAAGTGTTTGTAGGAAGGTAAATAGGCAATACAAACATCTTTCTTGCACACTACACCATCACTGACCCCCATACCGACAGATTACAGTCCGTCGGCATTTCACAGTAGTGTCACTGGAAATGCCACAACCATCACCGACGACTTTGCGGACGGATTCCAGTCTGTCAGCATTTCACAGTAGCATCACTGGAAATGCCACAACCATCACCAACGACTTTGCGGATGGATTCCATTCCGTCGACATTTCACAGTAGTGTCGCTGGAAATGTCACAACCATCACCGACGACTTTGTGAACGGATTCCAGTCTATCAGCATTTCACAGTAGCCATTTCATCACCGATGACTTTGCGGACGAATTACAGTCCGTTGGCATTTCACAGTAATGTCACTAGAAATGCCACAACCATCACTGACGACTTTGTGGACGGATTCCAGTCCATTGGTATTTTGTCGGCAGGTCACAGTTACAGACAAAATCATGGACGAACGGTGCGAATTCCAAAGGGCGGGGCATTAAATGCATCTCTTACTGCGTGTATTTGCCGAGGCAATTACCGACGGACTGTGAAAAATATGGAGGGTAATTAAAAATGATGGTGCAAAAATCAAAAGTTATCGATAAATTTTCGAAACATCACTGACGAAATAATTTAAAATAATATTTTTTTAATGTCCGTCGGTGAATCTGTCGGTAAAACTGCGCTAGAAATCCCAGCGACCGCCCCTTCTGTTCATTTTTTCATCTCTCTGTTATTCCCCTTTCATTTTTGATTTTTCCCTCTCATTTCCTTCAAGACTTTTGTTTGTTTTTCTTGTAATCTCTACTTGAATCTTTAGCAAATTAAAATGTATGTGTTTCCTCTACTTCATTTTACTTCAAGATTTTTTTTTCTTTGTTGTAGCTATTGTTAATTTTTTTTTTGTTTTGGTGTATTTTTATAATGTAGATAAAGTCTTGAAATAAACACATTATTAAGGTAAGTATATTTCATTCCTAAAGTCTATAGTTCTTTTTTTTTTTTAATTTATTGATATATTTTATTGTTTGTATTACCATAATAATTGTATAATTTGTTGAATTGTAATTGTTATTGTTGAATTTACCTTGTAATTAGTAATTGAATATGTTGGAAAAAAATTAATTATTTTCTCTTAATTTTGCTCAATTATTGCATGATTTGTGTTTAATTATTTCCATTAATTTTAATTGTTAGCCTAGACTAGAGTTTTTTTTTTTGAATTTATTGAATACATTTTATTGTTTGTATTGCCATAATAATTGAATAATTTTTTTAATTTTAATTGTTATTGTTGAATTTACCTTGTAATTAGTAATTGAATATGTTGGAAAAAATTTAATTATTTTCTCTCAATTTTACTCTATTATTACATGATTTGTGTTTAATTATTTCTATTAATTTTAATTGTTAGTCTAGAGTTTTTTTATGAATTTATTTAATTGTTTGTATTTCCATAATAATTGAATAATTTGTAGAATTTTAATTGTTATTGTTGAATTTACCTTGCAATTAGTATAGATGTTATGTTATATACAAGATTAGTATAGATGGGGTCAATTGGTTGTGGCTATTGTCAATATTTGCAGGTTTGAAAAGTTTGGGTAATCTCCAATATAAGGGAGGTGCTGCCGAATTTTTTTAACATTTGAATTTAATTATATAATTATTCGTATAAAATTGTGTAGATGCGTAGAACGAAATTCACAGCTCGTCGCTCACATATGGTCATAGCTAGTTCTTCTAGCAGCGAGGATGACATATCCTTAGGTGCCTGTTAAGAAGAGACACCTACACCATCACCGATGTTGCCTCTTCTAGTGCGGTTTCAAAGCGCAAAGGAGGCGTGCCTTCGCAGCGGAATCAATTCACCCGCAAGTATAAAGCACAGTGGAAAGATGACCTTTCAATATAAGTTTGTTTCGGTTTTAGTTTTTTTTTTTATTATAACATAATTTATGAACAACTAATGAATATTTCATTAATTTAATTTATTTTCAGGTTCACAAACATTGAGGTTACCCGAGTAATATCATCGGCATTTAAATCGTCGAAGGAGATTCTATTATTTCAATGGATTCAAGTATCCAGACATTTTGGATGGATACCTCAAATCGATACATGATTTGACAAATTTGAGGTTGGTGTTAATTTCTAATTTCCAGCTTATTTCTAATAAATTATTAATATAATTGTAAATAAATAATTATTTTTATTTAAAATTAATTATTTATACACAGGACAAATTCGACTGGGACAGTGTGCATGACACTGTTGTGAGGAGGATGTGGGAAAATCACGCGGCAATTAGGTAATTTCGAAAACGATACAATATGTTTTAGAAAAACATTTATGTTTCAAAATCTTATTTCTCGCACGTGCGGAGTAAAGTCCGCCAAAAGGGGCTGCAACAGTTTGTTGACAACTGCGCTCAACACTTTATCGTATGTTCGTTCATCCATTTTATTTCATAAGTTATTATTTTTATTGAATTGAATATGATGATGATGATTTCTTTTTTCATTTTGAGGAGACCTATAATAGCCGGTTGAGGGAGAGAGATAAGGACAATCCTTTGACCTATCCAAATTTCGATCCGGATTTGTGGATGGAGGTCGGATCGTCCAGTGGACCCGATAACAATCGGGTGTACGGGCTCTCTAACACTACAGCCGAGAACTTGCGGTCGGCCCGTAGTGTCTCAACCGTTGGGAGCTCCAAATCAGTATCAAGCACCCAATCTGTGGATATCATGGCCTTGAAACAACACACGGCTAATCTCACCGAGAAATACGAGCAACTCTCGGTGAATTATGAACAACTCCGCCAAATGGTCATGAACATGACTTCAAAGAGTGGTGATACATGTCTGCTCCCTTTTTGACCGTATAACAACCAGCCTCCTCCTCCTCCTCCTCCTCCAGCTCTGTCATTGTGCTAATTTAATTTTTTTTTGAAACACATTCAATTTGTAATGAATATTATTTAACTTTATTTTTTTATTCTTAATGTTTAATAAAATTTCATTTGCATTATATTTTGTTCTTAATGTTTAATAAAATTTTATTTGCATAATTGGTTTTTTTTACTATTAATTTATATAATTTTATATTATTTATTCTAAATCATTTTTACAAAAAAATTTTGAAAATACCCACTAAGGGATTTACCGACGGAATGTATCATCGATGAATTTACAGACGGATATAATCCGTCGGCATTTCATAGTAGCTTGGTGGAAATGCACACTTATCGACGAAGTTTCCGACGGATAACGCGCGTCGGCCTTTCACCGATAGCTAAAAAATATTTACTATATATGCCACTATCACCGACAGAATAAATCCGTTGGTAATGTTCCAGCGGGAAGTTTTTTTTTTGGCGCGCAATTTTCATCTGTAAAACCATCGATAATATTTTTTTTACCGACAACTTTAACGACGGAATGCGGTGTTACCAACGAACGTTATACCAACAGAAGTTTTCCTTCTATGATTTAGTCGGTAAAAAAATTACCGACGAACTCTGAATTTCATACCAACGGAATATGTCCGTCGGTAAAACTGTGAAATCTTGTAGTGACATAACATATATACATTCTCCGGTAATGTTGTGATTCTCAGTTATATATATTTTTGGTTGCTTTAATTAGAAGATAATGACTTTGTTTTTGAGTATATTAATATGTTGGAGATGCTGCTATTGTTATTTTTATTTTAGTTGTTTAAGTACTCAGAACTTAAATCAAGTATCTTACTTTGAAATAATTAGCTCTTGAATCAATTTTTTTTTTTGTTAAAGTTTGCTCTTAGATTTTTCATAATTTCATCTGCTTAATTATAAAACAAATGTGGGTCGTGCGATAATGATCACGTTAATAACTTGGGCTAAAAAATGAGCATTTTATGTGCAGATTCTACTATCTGATAAGGTGTCTGCAAGTCCACATCTTTAAACTACGATCTACTGGCTGGAAAACATAAGTTTTTAAGATTCAGTTACCGTTTATTTGCTGAAAAATTATTTTTTTTGAAAAGTTAATTCTGGAAAAGTGAATTAGTTTTCGATGTTTGATAGTATAATAAAAAATAAGTTGGAAAACACTTTCTAGTGTTTGACTATGTTATGGAAAATGAGTTGGAAAATAACTTATTAATGTTTTATTTTTTTCAAGTTTATTAAAATAATGAGGAACAAATCTTACAAATTAAAAAGTTGAATGAAAATAAAATTGAAAAAAAAATAAAATTTCATAAATTATCTCAAATAAAATAAATAATAATCAAAATAATAGAGATCAAATCTAAAAAATAAAAAAATTGAAAGATGAAGAAATTAAAATAATAATAATTAACAATTCATAAATTATTTCAAATAAAATAAGTAATAATCAAAAGAATGAGGACCAAATTTGATAGATAAAAAATTTCAATTAAAAAATAATAAGGAAAAAGCAAATAACAATTATAAAAATAAGGACCAAAATTAATATAAAAATTAAATTATAAGGGTTGAAATTGAAAAATAAATATTCAAAACAAAATATATATAGCAATCAAAAATTTGAGGACCAAATTTGATATAATCAGTAAATAATATAACATTTCTAAATTTTTCATAACTTCCAGAAATTGTTTTTCTCTCAAAATAGAAGGAAAATACTTTTTTAGAAATCAAACCAAATTTTTCTTTGACTGAAAAATATTTTTCATTAATCGGAAAGTGTTTTTCGTTAATTAATTTTTTTAATAGCAAATAAATACAAAAAAAAATTTGAAAACTAATTTTTCAAAAACTACTTTTTAGAAAACAATATAGCCTCAAAAGGAGTAAATACTACATTCATTACTATCATGTTCATGTTTTTTCATATGCTTCTAGTCTCCAGGGGTCTAGACATAAGGTGGTGCCAAGTTAACTTCTCTGCTAAAAGTCTGTCTGCCTGCCATATATTGTTTTCGTTCGGGTCCATGGTTTGGATTGCCCAGAATTTCGCTCCTGTGCTGCGTGTTGTCCTCGGTCATGCTGACAAAAGCACTGAGAGGCAAGAAGCCAACGAGGAGAAAGCAGCAGCTGCAGGATGGAGCTGGCGTGAACAAAGAATAGCAGGTAACACTGACATGTACAGCAACAGCAACTGCAACACAAGGAAAGCAAAGACAGGCAATTCGCACTCCGCCTCTAGTAATTATCCTGCCATGCCAAGTGGGTGAGTGTGTTTATTTGTAAAGTTTTTGTTCCCATTTTTTTCTAAATTTTTCTTTCATTAATAATTAACATAAAATTCATTAAAAAAATAAGAAAAGGATGAAGCACAAATGAAAAATTATTGACAAATAAATATACAAAACAAAATTAAAACAAAATGATATTTTAATGTAGATGTAGACTCCAATGCACTGTTGCTAGGCATTATTGTATGTTGTCCATTAAGAAATTAAGGCAACTTCTTTTCGACATGAAATGCGTCGTTTTCCTAAAATTTAAATGATTTTTTACATTGTTTTCACTTTAGTCCTTAGAGTTTGATATTCATACTAAATGGTCCCTAAACGTTGCTTGTGTTGAACTTAAGTCCTTGAATGTAGAGGGGGGGGTTCTTTGGCGAGCTATGAACCAAGCATGTATTTATTAAGGGTGAGTAAAAAAAACCAAAAAACCGATTAAACTGAAAAAACCAGAAAAAAATAACTAATAAAACCGAACCGTGAAAAAACCGATTAAAATTTTAAAAAAACTAACCGGTTTAGTTTTGATTTTATAAGCATGAAACCAAAAGGATAGCCGAGAATTAATGTGTCAATTACAATTGGAATTAATGTTTAAGGAATCATATAAAAATTGACCACAATTAGGAGAGAATAGTTATACATGGAAGGATCCTAGAACACACAAGGATTCCTAGACCATAATGCATGTCATCGACTGATGTTGAAAATAGTTCAAATAAAATAAACGAACCGAATCCAAACAAAAAAAAATCAGAAACAAAACCGAGGCAAACCGGAAAAAACCGAGCCAAAACCGAAAAACTAAGCCAAAACTGAGCCAAACTGGTTTGAACTGGTTTTTGTTCAAAAAAACCGAACCGAACTGAAATCAGTCGGTTTAAACCGGTTTTAGTTTTTTTTTTAAATTTCAGTTTGGTTATTTTTTTTATAAAAAAACTAAACCGAATCAAGAATAATCATCCCTAGTATTCACCATTTTCATTGGAGTTTGTTGATGATAGTTTAAGTAATCTAAGTGAATGGAAAAAACAGATAGGATTTTAAAAACATTCTGTTTTTTTTTTTTTGAAATGTAATTCGATATTTTTAGGTCTCCTCAGTGTATTGGAGCATTTTTTAGGTGTAAAATAGTTTATAAACATTTATTATATGATTCTAAGCTGTTTTTGCATAAAATTAGTGTGGGCGATGGGTTACAGGCTAAAAAATGTGGCCTCGTGAGATTTTTTTATGATATTTTAAAGAAATGGATTGCTTTTTGTTTATTAAAATTTATGTTTTTTTAAATATAGTAAAAATATATAATTACCTTTAGAATAAAAAAAAAAGTAGGCATGGCTTTTTCGCCCTTTAAAAAAGACTTTTTTTTGTTTGTTATTTTTATATTCATAAAGAGTATTTTGGTATTTTTTTATGTTGAATAATTGATTTTTAAATTCAAAAAATTATTGGAGGATTAAATTAAAAAGAAAAATAAATCAACCAAAATAACAAAAAAATAAAAAAAAATAAGGACTAAATTAGAAAAAAAAATACACCATAAACTTGGATTGAATGATAAAATTAAAAACATCAAAATTTTAGAAATTTGCTAAGGAAAAAATTAGAAAAAAATTATACATGATAAATTAAAATTGAAAAATAAAATTTAAAACAAATAAAACGTAAGTAAAAATACTAATGAGAACCTTATGGTTCAAATTACTCGATTACAAGGATAAACCAATTTTACTATACATGAATTAATAAAAAAGACAATTACCCCTTTTTTGTTAGTGTTCTAAATCTTTGATTTGGAGAGTAATTAAATTATTTTATTATATTTTAAAAAATAAAAAATACAAATATATCTCTAAATAATTTTTTAATAATTAATATGCCTTGTGAAAAAAAAAAACTCCTAGAACAAAGGCAAGTGATTTTTTTGGAAAAAGAAAACCATTTTTTTTACTATTGTAGTAAATAATAAAGTTTTTGCCTTCCTTTTTTTTATTTTTTATTTACGTTTATAACTATGAATGAAGCAAACGTGTATGGAAATAATTGCAGAGGGTAAAAAAGAGAGATTGTGATACCTATTTTAGTGGTAATAATTTGGGTTAATAACCATTAATAATGGGTGGTTAATTATTCAGTAGAGAGGATAAT
>Ga0325402_1003455_pt1 | contig 14259 bp, 4 predicted proteins | sample PopdelMetagenome_22_FD_207212 | JGI IMG/M metagenome (GOLD analysis project Ga0325402, IMG submission 207212) | Populus deltoides microbial communities from Bellville, Georgia, United States - Xylem-PdKOR-R3 | ecosystem: Host-associated > Plants > Phyllosphere > Stem > Wood/Secondary xylem... | reverse complement strand
TAGATATGGAAGTATATTACAACAAAATATTAGTTCTTCCAATTACATTAATCACATAACAAAATTATTTATCCAAGCATCTACTTTCCAGATCGAGGGTGCGATGTACCTAAAAACATTATCGCATGAAACATGATTAAAAAAATTGCACATTTCAATAAGTAATTGATTAAGGACTAATTATTCATATACATTAAAGTGACTTTCATATCATAGAATAAATTGTCTTATTTTCTTTTGAAGTTTCTAATTTCATAAATTCTTTTTTAGACATAGGGATAAATCTACTAAAATAAAAATATCAAGAGTGTCTCCCACAAACTAGCATATTTAACTTCAAAGTTTTACAATTAATCTATTTTACATCGAGTGATTATCCTATTAATTTGTAAATTAATTTTCTTAACATGGCCATTCAACCAGACATAAATTTCAATAATCAGGAAATAATCTTCAAGGCTTACCCATTCAACATGACATTATTTCCAGTAACTGCCCATTTACCAGGGCATTATTTCCAGTAACCAGAAAATAATTTTTCAAGGCTTGCCCATTCACCAAGGCATAAGGCATTATTTCCAGTAACCAGGAAATATTTTTTCAAGGCTTGCCCATTCACCAGGGCATTATTTCTAGTAACCAGCACTAGAATTTGCAATCTATAAAAATTCATTCTACAATAAAAAAATAAACTAATTAATTACTCCAAGGTGTCGAACACCTACCTGGTGTCTGTGCACGTGAAGATGTCCCTTGTTGCTGATTAGGTCCTACGGCCTCCTCTGTACCAACAAAAATTACTTTGTCATTGTTCATTCATTCGAACTGGTAAAAATTCTAATACCCATTATATATTCTTTGATTAAATCTAACACCCTTAATTAAGTTTAATTGACTTTTAATTCAAGGAGGACAAAACCCTCCTTTGTGAAACATTGACTTATTTTTTTCACAAAAGTCCCTATACAATTTAACCTATCAACATCAATTTTCTTCAATTTGATAAGATTCCTAAATAATATTATTCAAACTCCATTCTCTAATTTTTCTTTTCCATTTAGCCAAAAACTCAATAATATCATTTAAACTCCATTGTCTAATTTTTCTTCTTTATTTAGCTAAAAATAACCTAGGGAAGGAAGTGAAGATTTTTCTTTTCTCTTTGAAAAATTCTTACTCCATTCATATAACTTATAAACCTTCATCTTCCTATATTTTCCAAACAATTATATTAAACCTCAAATCCCCTAAATTATTCCTCTTTTGGCCAAATATTCAATTAAAATGAAGAAAAATAATTTTTGTTTCTTTTACTTAAAATTAAACACTTACCCAATCATAATTCATGCTTTCTAACATGGTTCAAACATAATTTGCATCATTCCTATAAATTATAACATAAATTCACAATTTCACATAATCATAATTTTGCATAATCCTTCATTAAACATAAAATTAAAGGAATTAATCATTTGGAGCATGTTATTTACCTCACTTTGATAAGGATTTAAGGAAAGAATGCAAGAAAAATCAAGTTTTTTTCTTCTCCCTCTTCAAACCCTAGCTTGAAATCCTTCCTTCAATGCACTCACCACTTTAAAATTAACCCCCTCTTGATGTTTAATTAAGTTAATCACTCTAATTACTCACTTTAATTAGTGAAATTAATGAGAATTGAAGTACAAAGATCACACAATTCTTCCCCCTCTCTTTGTTTAAAGCTCACGGCTAAAAGAGAAAAAAGAGAGCATTTATAGTCTAACGTTTACTTATTTACACATTGACCCTCATTTCTTCTCATTTCTATTTTTATCACTCAACTCTTCTTTTTACTTAATTCTCACTTTAACATCTTATATTTTATTTTATTGTATCCAATTACAATACTTGAAATCCTTTTATTTAATTTATTCGATACTTTATTTATTTTACTCAGATTATAATTTAGAAGGTTTTTACAGATACAATCATAACTAAAACCCAAACCCAACTTGTGGTTGTAACTATAGCTTAATTGTTACTATGATAATAATTTACTCATCAAAATTTCAATCTACATATTTACATATGTTCATACATGCTTAGTTTTCCAGTTGGAATGAACCTCCTTTTACGATCATATATATGTACATGTACATGTACATTCATTTATATATATATATATATATATATATATATATATATATATATATATATATATTCTATGATATATTTTTTAATTTTAAATTCAAGCCAAACCACTTATAAAAAAAAGAAAAAGAAAGAAGTTTGTTGGGTTAGGCTTAAGCTCAGCATGTACATGTGGGCTTTAGACTAGGGGCTCAATAGGCCCAACCTATGTGGTTAGGCCAAGCCTTATTCAGACCTAAGAGTGTGTTTGACACACCTCTTTTTTCCTTAAGAAATAAGGTCTTGTTTGGGTTCTTAGATCACATTTGCTAAACATACTCTTAAGGAATTTTTAATGCCTTTGGTTTTAGGCCAAGGGCCTTAAGAAATTTCGCTTTAGTTTTAATTTGTGTGTATAACCAAACATACACTTAGAAAACCTCAAAAATTATAAGAAAATTCAGGGACCATTTTGGAATTATTTGTGGGTCTCTAGCGTATTTTTTCAATAATTTTGCATAATATCGGGTTGTAGACATATACTGTAAACTATGGACCTGGTATTAAAAATACATGATTTTTCTTTTAAAAAAATTTCAACAATTAAAAAAAAATTCTATTATTTCAGAAAATAAAAAATATTTTTTATTCTTCAAGAATTTTATTTAATATTGGATTGTAGACTTACACTATAAGATACGGTTCCGATATTAAAAATACCTGATTTTTCTCTATAATTTCAAAAGAAATACAAAACAAATCCTCAGTGCATATGATCAAATCCTAAAAGTCTTTCATGCATGTTTTCTAAAACAAATTGCATTTTTATCATATTTTTGTTTTAATATAAAATGGGTATCATAACTGGTTTATAATTATCCCTTAAGATTTGAACAAACTACCAAAACTCCCACATCAATTATTTTGTTTAATTAATATTCTAAGTGTAGGATTTAGTTGTAAACTTTAGGATTTAAGGGTATAAAATTACAATATAAAGTATACCCTCAGGTATTAAAGATACAAAATAGAAAATACATGCGATGATAAAATTAGAGGGCTTAGAACGGTTATGATTTAACCTGATGAGATAGAGACTCCCTCACAAAAAGTGATATTCCTTTAACCTTAGATGAAATCAACAGATAGAAACTTGACTTAAATTCACAATCAAACAACAATGCAACTTACTTTAGGTATGATGCATTGGGGATGATGCGTCTTCTCCTTACAAAACTAGTCTCCTTACTCAAATTCTTGTAGACCATAGGTTTTCTAATAACCATGATACTAGGTGACAACTCTCTCAAATCATAACTTTATGATTAAATCAAAAACCCCTTTAATTTTAGGAAGCAGATCTATCATTCGACGTCATGCATCTCACTATATGATGTATTTTTTAAAAAATATTTGTTCTTGGTGAGAAAAAAATCATCTAATATAAAAAATATAAAAGGCATACATTTAAAATAAAAGTGGATGTTAAATATTTGCATATTCATCTATCTTTTGCTCTTAGAAAAAATATTGGCCTAACAATTTAGTATTTAATTCATATTAACAATTCTTTCATAGGTGATTGATTCATCTATTTTTTTAAATTTATTTTATTAAACACAAATAACATCTTCACATTTCTCAATTAAAAAACTATGATACAATAAAATGCTTTTATAACATTGGTACTTTTTGTACTATGTTAAAAATTAATTTGGAATCCTACCCGTGGTGTACTTGAATTTTAAAGTTAGTTATTTACTATGTTTTAAATTATTTTTTCATCTTTCTTGAATAAATTAATACCTCTCAAAACACATATACACAAAAAAAAATTATCTAAAAAAATAACAAAAAAAAGTAAAATAGTTTCAGGATTTTATTTCTTTTTTCTCAATATATACTTTCAATTTTTCTAGTTTTTTCAATAGCAGTTCTTCTTTTTTTGGTTTGTTTGAATTAAGTTTTCTCTTTGTATTTTGAAGTTATTCATACTATAAATTTTAATAAAAGGACCCATTAGAAAATATGTAAATATATAAGAACTCAGTTGATAGATTGAGGTTCCCTGACATATTAGAAAATAGTTCTAATATATCAAGACAAATGGATTAATTTACCAATTTTAGTCACAAGCTATGTCTAATGTATATGACTGGCTAATGTATATAAATAATGTTTGATATACAATTTTCAAAAAACAAATATCTTAAGACCATGATATAAAATAATTATTGTTAAGATTTACTGAAATTATATTTTTTATAAGAACTCAGTTAGACCATGACACCTCGAACTAGCACCCACCTGTTTATGTAGTTTTTATTTTCAATCTACATAAATATAATATTTTTTACACACATTGTATTTTTGTAATTGCTATCAAAACTTATTATAGGATATAAATGTTTAATTTATATTGCATGCAAATATAAGGTAAAGAACATAAACATGCAAGAGTGATTAATACGAAAACCTAATATGCATTCTGAGCATTTAATTGAATATGTAGAATTACTGATGAAATATCAAAGATAATACCATGTATATTGTAATATATAAAGATAATTATTATAATTAAACTCAAAAACAATGTAAATGTTTTTACTTGTTGAAAAACTTAGAATAAAATTTAGATGAAAATATGTTGTTGTTAATGATTAATCATTTATTTTTGAAACTTTGTTGCTCATCTCTTCGTGTATAATAGTCAACCTCTCAATATTTCAACACATTCTTTTTAAGTGCATTACTAAATAAGGTTCATGAACTCTTGGAATTATAACTCAATGTTTTTCTAGAATAACACAACTGAGCTATAAAGCCGAAGAAAAACAAATAAAAAAACATAGCTTAAATCCTAGTAAAGAAATTTGGAACCTTAAGGTGAAGAAGAGTTTGAAAAATTATATAAAACACTCTTCCTTTAACCTCTTTTTATAGTGAACTTTGGAACAAAAGATGATGTAGAATCACCAGAATTAATTCTTATCATTTTGTTTTAATTATCTGTCATAAAAAAATCAACCTAATAGTTTTTTTTTGGGCTTTACAATTCATTTTTTTAAATTTTTAGATAAAATTATTCAAGTTAAAAAAGATAATTGTTCATAATCCTTATTCATGAGTCGAATAAATAAATAAGCTGACAAATATATTTTTTTATAGGTCACAAAATTATTTTATAATAAACCCAAATCCAAATCTAAATTAAGTTGGAAAAATACTCAAACTCAAATCCTGGCCCAAACCCAATTCTCAATCTCTAGGACCTGAAACCCAAGGCATAGAGCTCGACTTCATGTCTATGCCTAAACCCCTACTTGAACCTGAGTTGAGCTGAACAAGTGGACGTGTTTGTGGCTTAAGCCTTAAACCGCTTTTCTTAAGCTTATTATGACTTTTCAACTTTGTATTGTATAAATTACAAGAAAATCTTGTTTTTATCCAATATTTTGAACCTATATCTTGGGATATCTAGTCATCTAGGTAGATTTACCATCATTATATTCTTTCATACTTAAAGGCTTTAAGTACATTCCTCTTGATGAAGTATACACAAGCTCTCTCGTCATATCTTTAGTCACCAAATCCACATTATTTTGCCGACTTTACATGGTTAATGTAAATAATCATATTAAAGAGCAAGTATCCAATGATATTATGTTCATTATGCATATTTCTTGACTTATCATTATACCTGTTACCCTGTTCCCTCTCAATTTTTGATTTACTGTCGTAATGTACACAAATCACAAGCACTAATTTTGAACAACATGGAATATACTCCAAGAAGTTCTGAAGCCACTTGGCTCTTTATCCATCTTTATTAAGAGCAATAAACTTTGATTTCATCATGAATCTTGCAATATATGTTTTTTTAGAGGATTTCCATAAATAGCTACTCTACTGAGTGTAAAGACATCCATTAGTGGGTTTTCTAATTCCTAGTATTAGATATTCAATTGGCATCACTATATTTTTTTGGTATGCCAGGTAACCAATATAGTATAACTCATAATCCAAGTTGTACCTTAAATATTTCAGTACTTTATTTATTACTCATCTTTTAATACAAATAGAATGATTGTTATCAACCTACCAGAATTTCAATATCACCACCTTATTTAATTGTACTACTAAATAAGGTTCAAGAACTCTAGAAAATATAACTCAAAATCTCTCCACAATAACAAAACTAAGCTCTAGAGCAAAAGGAAAATAAAATGGAAAAACAAAGCTTAAATCTTAGGAAAGAAACATTGAAAACTAATGTAAAGAAGAGCTTGAAAAACTATGTAAAACACTCTTCCTCTAGCCTCATTTATAGTACATTTTGAAACCAAAACTAGTATAGAACTAATTCGGGTAATTATTATAATTAATTTCTGCCATTTTACTGTAATTATTTGTCATAAAAATGAAATTAACCTAATATATTTTTGGCTTTAAAATTCAATGTTTTGTATATAAATAAAATTGTTTAGGTTAAAGAAGATAACTGTTTAGACTCGTTATCTATGGGCTAAATAAATAAAAGGGCTAAATAAATAAAAGGGATGACAAGAAAAAAATTATTCATAAGCCAAATAATTATTTTATAACAAACTTGAATTCAAGTCCAAAATAGTTTGATAAAAAAACAAACCCAAACCCAGTCTCTGAGACCCAAAGTTCATGTCCAGGTTCGAGCCTGAGCCAAACAAGCACGCGTATATGGCTTAAACCCAAATCCAACTTTTTTAGGTTTATTTATGATTCTTCAACTTTTCACTATATAAACTATAAGAAAATCTTGTATTTATCTAACGTGGAATAAAAAATTTTGAGTTTCACAAAAACATATTTATCAAAGATTGTTTGAGATTAATTTGTTATTTACCTACAATTTATTTTAATCATATTAATATTCTATGATAAAGAATTTTTGTTGAAAAAATTTTTTTTTAATAAAACTTTAACTTTAATAATGAGTAGATCTATTTTTAATTTGAGCTCAAATATATTAATTAACTATAGTTTTAAAACAAATCTTCTAGCCGTGATTGATTTGGGATAGCTTCAATAAAATTTTTCTATATATGTTATCCTTAAGTTTTCTTCAGGATTGCGAAAACAAAGAAAAATGATATATAAACCCTTTTTTTCTTTTTAATTATATAACTTTTCATTTTTCTTTCTTCATATCCCCTCACCCTCCAAATCCAAGTGCCTAGTGTGAGTTTAATATAATTTTATCAAAGAACCATCTTGATTCAATAGCTTAAGGTGAGGTTTCAAAATATGTTTTATACAATTCTCTAACACTCCCCTCAAGAAACTTACACAGACCCACACTACCTCGTGCTTAATTTTTATCAAATAAAAAGATGGTGAGATTCGAGCTCGTAACCACTTGGTCATTAAAACTCTGATACCATATTAAAAAATCATCTTAATCTAATAGTTTAAACTGTTAGATAAGATCACACAATATGATTTATATAATTCTTTAATACGTTTAACCCCTTCAGTATATTCTTATAGTGGTTGATAACTTAAAATTCCCCACCCAAAATAATTTTAACAAGTTTGGCTACTCATTTCAATTACTGCTTGGCAAAACACACACGTTGCTCTCATTTGATATGATATATGTTGTTACTATCGTTTTTTTTCCTTGCTTGTGAATAGTTAATCTTCTTGATCATCCATAAAATGCACTGTATTGTCTCTAGTTGGCTCTGAAATTTCTCAACAAATGGGCAGTGATATAGTTTTTTCATTGTTAAGTGTCTCCTATGAACTGAAAATAACTGCATCATTACTGATAATTAATGCTCTGAGCTAGTATTACTGTTAGATCATCAACAGTAAAGCTGTAAATTTCTGAATTCCTTGCTGTTTGATTTCGCAATATACATGCAGTAAGCCCAGTTTAGGTCACAAAATAATGATCTTGCTTCTTTTTCACTACCTAGTACAATGTTTGTGAATTTATTGTAAATAAATCCATGATGCAACTATATTATTTGATAGTTTCACCTATATTTAACTAATGTTTTGCCTATTTTTTTTTATATAAAATGCCTTGATATTCTTTGTTTTATGTTTTGAAGCAGAGCTTTAAAACCTGGACCGGCCCGGCTAGTCAACCTGAGACCCGGCCGACCCGGGCCTGGGACCGGTCCGGGTGGAGGCAAAAACTAGCTTGGAAATTAGCCCAGAGAAACCCGGTCGATCCAGCGGGTCGACTCGGGACCCGATCCACCCAGGACGCGATCCACCCGGTCAAACCCGGGTGAGACCCGGTCAACTTTTTTTTTTAAATTTGACAGCTATTAAACGACGTTGTTTTGGCCTTTTAAAAGGCCAAAACGCTGAAAACTGGAAAATGAAGAACAACGAAGCAATATCAGTTACAATTTACAAACCTTGGGTATCGAACAGCTGAACTGCGTGCCTTGTCTCTTTCTGATTTAACAATGAAGGAGACCGACTCTTCTGCTCCCTGTGAGAAAACCATAAGCAAAAAGTTAGTCTCTCTCTCATTTGTTTTTACTGAAAATTCTGTTTTCTATTTTTTTTCAGTGATGGATTGATTGTGGCTTTTGGGTATGTTGCTACTCTTGTAGTGCACTGAAGAAGGAATTAAAGAATAAGAAGGAAGAAGAACAGAGACGCCAAAAAGAGACGTCCTCTGCTCAGTAATAAGGAATGAAGTGTTAGGTGTCGATAGTGGCCGCGGAGAAAGTGCAGTGTCTTGTTGATTTTAGTGGCTTCCTTTTGTCTTTTTGAATTTCAGTTGCTCCCTTTCGTCTTGTAATTTCAGTTGCTTCCTTTAGCTATGTGCCCTGAAAATAACCCTAAAGATTATATGTTTTTCGCAAGAAATATTATACTCAAATATGCTTCTCCCTTTCCCTTTTTGCTTGATTGTCTTCTGTGTCTCATATGCATGATCGTGGTTGTCTGGCCCTTGAGGCTTTGGGTGACGTAGCATTTTTAGAGGTCACATTGGAATTCATTTGGCATTGATATAAGGATTACTTTTGGTCTTGCTGTAGTAATGTAGGTAATGTGGGGGTTTTTTGAGTTAATTGTTTGATTTATTTAAATCTGCAAAATGGCAACATATGTAATGCTTAATGTTATATTTTGTGATGAATTCCGGCTTTTACTGTTTTGTAGGAAGCTCTACCTGTTGCCCAAAAGTTGGGAGAGAAAGTACTTGAAACCTGTGCTACGAAGGTTAAACCTTACTTGATACAGGCAGTGAAATCTTTGAGTGTATCTTTAGATGATTACAGCGATATTGTTGGTTCCATATGCCAAGAAATCTCTGGTTCCATTGAGCAAAAAGATGTCCGTGCTGGTGATGAAAATAAGGTAAGCTTGTTGTGCTACTAAAGATAACATTATAGTTATGGTGCTGATTTAACCACTCATTTAATGGTGTATCTTGTGCTGCCATCATCAAGCTGTATTTAATATATCTAGTGGCATTACTGTTTATTTTCTACAGATGATTTAACGAAGATTCTCAACCGATTTTTGCCACTTCATTCCTTATTACTGAATTTGAATTGATTGAATTGGCACATCATGGGACTGAATATTTACTTAACAAACTCTTTCTGATGTTTTTTTATAGGTGTTGTTTTTGGGTGATCCGGGTCAACCCATCTGACCCGTGACCCGTCACTTGACCGGGTCGGGTTTCAAAACTATGTTTTGAAGGCACTTTTGGATGAAAGATGCAAAAAAGGAGTAAATTGGAGATAATTGGTAGATTTGACATCCAGTCTATGTTTTGTGTAGAGCATGAGCTTTAGAGGTTGAAATGAAGTGATTCAAGTGGCATTAAAAAGCTAACATCCATAAATTTTTGAACATCTAAGGCAAGAAAATAAAATAAGGAAGAGCATGAAAATCGCACCCTTCAAAGTCAAATCTCGCAATCTGCCAGTGTTGACCTTCAACCATTACAACTTGAATATCTGGAGCTACAGAAGTCCAATTGATGCAAAATTAATTGTTTTGGATTCCTGACTCAAAGGCCTATAAACGCTCCAAATTTCAGCCAAACATGATGTTATATGAGGGAGATATGATTTTTCAAAGATGACAATTGAATTCTGCCAGCAAACAGGTTTCGTGAAGAAACGAGTCCAAATTACATTTCGAAGCATCTAAACCGATATCCAAGTTTTTATTTCAGCAATTTAGTTCCTTTAAGTCAAAGTTTGAAGATTTCATGCAAGACTATTTCTTATTTTTTAGGAAAATAGTTATTGAAGTACTCAAGGGAGGACTATTTTGTAAAATAGAGACTAGGGTTTCCTAGGATATAAAAAGAATGAGAGAAGAGAAGGGGGACAACCAGCCAAGAGGAAAAAAACGCCCCCCTCCTCTAAGAAACTCGGAATTATGCATTCTTCCTTCTTTTTGATTAGTTGTTCAACAAACATGTAAGGCAAAAAACTTTTTTTGTTGCTGCAAGGACACGGAAACCTTCGGATTTCAAAAACTGTGAGATTTATTTTACCTTTTCTTTTCTGTTTATATGATGAATATGTTTGTTCTTCTATGCTTATTTTTTTCATGATTGTTTATTTTAATTGTTAGAGCGGACTCTAAGTTATTATTGTAGACAATCCATTGCTAAGTTTGATATCAAAACCGGAGTTGTGATATATGAACTTGTGAAGCAACTGAGTTTAATAATTGTGGTGGATCTACATTATTAATCTTAGGAAGAACATTCAATCAAATCAAATATAGACTGCGGATAGTTATGTTTTCTTGATTAATCAACTTATCTAGTTCTTAAGGCTGTAATTGAATTAAATTACTAGTGCGGACACTGTGGTTGTTTGATGGTTAGGGTTAGTTATACAGCGGATCCGTTAACTAACCAATGTTAAGAAAAGATAAATATTCAGAATATAAATTGATGTTTCGTTTCCATGATCAGTTCTGATTTCTGTAAGTGGATGTGTGTTCGCGACCAAGATTTGTTCTCTTGATAATTTTTTGATTTTATTAAATTTTATTTGATAGTTTTCTGTTTTCTTTTGCTTTAGCCTATATAACGTCCAACTCCCCCCAAATTGTATATCATCTAGCATAAAAATCTGACTTGAACCTTTCTCATGGGATCGACCTCTTGCTTGCTTTATACTATCTTGTGTGTTGTATTTAAAGTTCGGGTAATTAATTTATGCGACTGCGACATCGCAACAATCTACTAGACAACTCAATCTACTAGAATAAACGGTACACAGTGCAGTGCTTCAAGAATTTGTAAGAGCTCAATTTCCCCCCTTTTCGAGGTGGGTTGGTAGTAGAATCACTCAAAGAGTTTCAACCCGTCGAGTTTGGTCTGTTGTATAGACAAGATTGATTGTGGGTATGTGCTGTACCTTTTTTCTATCTTCACTGGTGCCACTACTCTGTAAATCCTGCACCAATTGCTTATGCATATCCTCCAAATGAGTTAGGTGTAACTCTCGGATGCTTGGCAGCGAATTCTCCTCCAGTTTCATGCTATCCCAATTGTGCAAGCTCTATAAATTTCAGCTTCTTCAGCCTAGGGAACCATCATTTCTTGAAGTGTAAGAGCCTGCCGTAATATGATTTCTTGAGTTTGAGGAACACTATACTGGAAAGTTCATGGATAGAAGAAAGTATATCTTCTTGGAGATGAGAATAACCCAAATACAATTGTTAGATTTGTTTGCCAAGGACCCAATCCTGGGAGGTAACCTATTTAATCGACCGATCAAGGTTAGTTAAAGAAGAAATATCGAAGGCATAGGTATTGCTTCCAATTGAAGTTCTTCTTCTGCATTCGTTGCCATCACATCTATGCGGAGGAGCCCTGGCAACAGTTGAATTGAATTGCGTAACTTTGATCCATCAGCAGCTCTCAACTTCGTAATCTCAACCGTTTGAGATCAGTCAAGTTTCCCACCTGTTGAATCAGCTCTTTCTCTGCTTCAATACAAGCAAGAGTCTACAAACTGCAGATGTTCCATATTCCTGCCGGAACCTGCATACTAATGAGAACATCTATTGTTTCAGAAATCTTATCATTTTTGCGGAGCATAATGTCTCAAATTAGATAGTTTTGATTTTCCACTCGGTAGCCTCTCTATACAGGTATTCCTTGCATCCAACGTCCTGATCTTGGTATCTCTCAAGTTCAAGTACCTTGGATTGAACAACTCAACCAGTGTTCCTCGCATGTTATCAATGGAGATGAAGAAACCTTGGTAATTTGAATTTTGATGACATTACATCTAGAGAGAACGAAGAGCACATATCCGCTGGAAACACAAAGGAGGAGCGAAGATGGTGTGACATCGTACTGATTAATCAGATGCTATCAACAGTATCGTGAACTCATAACCGGTGGATTTTTCCTTCTAGCTTTGATTGGCAATTGATAAGCCAGGGGTTTTGGTGAGCTTTCTATCCTGAAGAAGAGAAACTGAATTTATAGAGACTGTTTTGAAGAGAACAATGAATTTGCAGACATTGTTTGGGAGAAAAAGGAAAAACAACAGCAATTGTGTTGTTGATTTTATTCACGTGAGCACTGATTTTCTTTAATACAGAGGGATTTTTCTTATGTATACGTAACATATATTAACACCTCTACTTTATCTACAAGGATAAGTCATATCCTTGTTTTTGTGGATGATCTTTTTCATTGTGCATAAGGTCTCTTCTCTTGTATTTTTTCTAGAGGTAGATTCTGATTGTATACCAATCACTCATGTAGTTGCTATTTCCTGATCAGATTAGACTCCCATGTTGGGTAAAGTTTGTTGCTTTTTGAACTTCTTTCTCTCCTAACATTTCTCCACTGATTTAGGGGATGTTGTTGGTAGTAAAGTGTGAATGTTCAACCTTGTTTCTCCTATATTTTTGAGTCATCTTATCACTCCATCTACTTACACCATGGTTACTGCATGCTACCAGAGTGTTTATTGCTAACACTCTCTCTCAAACTATGCTTGGGTTGAAGGCATAGTTTGTTTTGAAAACTTGTGAGGGCCACTTTTGACATTGGCTTTGTGAAGAGATTTGCAACTTTTTCATTAGTGGAGATATGTTTGATGATCAGTTGTCCAAGGAAAACTCGCACAAAATGATAATCTAATTTGATATGTTTGCTTCTGACATGGAAAACAGGATTGATTGTTATATGAAGAGCACTGAGGTTATCACAATAGAGTGTTGGAGGAGATGTCATTAGAATGTGGAGATCTTTTAAAATAAAAGTTAACCATGTAAGTTCAACTGCTGTATTATCCATTGCACAATATTCAGCTTCAGTGCTAGAACGTGACAGTATGTGTTGTTTCTTTGCCTACCAAGAAATGATGTTTTTGCAAAAACAAAAACACAGTATCCTATGGTGGAACGTCTAGTAGTGAGGTACCTGCCTAATCAACATTTGAAGAAGTAGAAAGATCAAGTGAAGTATTGATAGAAAAATATAGACCTATGTTAAGAGTTCCTTTAACATATCGTAAGATTTGTCTAACCATTTTAGATGTGTCATTGTTGGTGCATGCATAAACTATGACACATAATTAACACTATATGAAAGATCTGGTCATGTGAGGGTGATATACTGTAATGATCCAACTAATCCTCTAAAAGGGTTAGGGTTTTCTAGAGGGATATTGGTTAAGGAGGCTTTTATCTTTGCTTTAAGAGGTGTGCTCATATGTTTACAATCTGTCATTGTAGCTTGTTCAAGTCTAGTCAAATGCATAATGTGACTGAGATAAGTGAAGACCATTCGTTGTTTTACAGATTTCAATTTCAAGAAAGTGATGAATAGGCCCCAAATCTTTCATTGTAAACTCACTACTTAAGAGTTGAATAAAGTTGCAGACAAAAGCCTCTGTAGATCCTATAAGCAACATATCATCTATATAAAGCAAAAGTACCAGCAAGCCATGTTCAGAATAAAAGATAAATAAAGATGGATCATATAAGCTATAGATAAATCCATCTTCAAGAAAAATTGTGCTAAAACGATCAAACCAGACACGTGGAGCTTGTTTGAGTCTATAGAGAGCCTTATGCAATTTGCAGACATATTTGGATGTTGTAAGTCTGCCATTCCTAGTGGTTGTCTATATATATATA
>Ga0325402_1003451_pt1 | contig 14260 bp, 7 predicted proteins | sample PopdelMetagenome_22_FD_207212 | JGI IMG/M metagenome (GOLD analysis project Ga0325402, IMG submission 207212) | Populus deltoides microbial communities from Bellville, Georgia, United States - Xylem-PdKOR-R3 | ecosystem: Host-associated > Plants > Phyllosphere > Stem > Wood/Secondary xylem... | reverse complement strand
AGTGCAAGCAACGAAGTGTAAAATTCAATATTTGGTATTCTAAAAACTCGGTATATGGCTTATGAATATCTAAAAACAAAAGAGGTTTCATTGAAAGGTATGGATCCAATGTCTAGTTTATTTGATGATATATGTCTTATATAGACATAAAAATACTCTTATAAATGGAGAGTATTTAATAATATACTACTTAAACACAAGTTATTATTGATTACCGAGATAAATTTCCAAAATAAAGTCAACTTAATGAATTCAAAAACATAAAATTAAGTGATAAAAAAACAAATATATGTTTAAATCATTAATTGAAATAAATATTTGTTTAAATTTAAAGGTTTTATGATAAACTTCAAAAAATCCAACGAGTCTAGGAACATAACTTTTGAGTTGGATAATCTCTTAGTCAATTAGTCCTGAGAAACTCGTTAATTCTTCCTAGTTAAGGTGACTGATAGTTTATACTTGATACTTGATAAGTTAATATGGCATGTGGCTAGTATCTGCCAAGGGTTTCCTATGTTGAAGGTCTGAAAATGAAGATTGCGAGCTTTTGTTAGAAATAAATATCTTTTTAGAAAGAAGAAATACAATAATATTCCAGAGAAAGAATATCTAAAAAATATATATGCAGTAGAAAATAAAGATTGTAAGTCTTTGTTATGAAGGTCTCGTGACGTATTTATAATCTACAAGTATTGTCCTTTTATGGAGAGGAGGGACTGAAATGTAATTTTATATTTATGATATTTTGAATTGTACTATGATATTTATTCTGCTCATTTTATCCAGCCATGTCCGAGCTCATTTGAGTTGTTTGATACGTCAGGTCCAAGCACTGGGTTTGACGCCATCTACCACACCCAAGTGTTGGGTCTGACAAATGCTTCAAGCTTAAACATGAGTTTTGGCGACGCCAAATCTGGAAACATTTGGCTAGCGTCTGGGGTTATCACACTATCAAGTTTAATTGTAGTAGGGTCTAGCTAGCGTTAGATTGAATGCATTTGAGCTTGGCATAATGTCAAGCCCAACATTGATTGAGTTTGGCTTTACCTAGACCAAATACGCCTCCACTAGAACATGTTTATGTTGATGCATGTCAGCCCAACATAATCGAGAATTTAATAAAATTATAACTGTATTTTTTTCTTGATTTATTTATTTTTTTAAAATAATATACTAAAAAAAAAATTAAGTTTCTTGCGAGGCAACCCAGTCCGCCCAAACGCTCCTTTACCACATCCCCAATTTGATCGATTCAAATTCAAAGATTTTCGAAGCAGATTGAAGTGAACTGCATTGACATTCCAAAACGTGACCAGAGCAGGCTCTCTCGATCGCAAACAGTTAAAGATGGCAACATCAAATCAGTTTCCGAGTAGAGCAGCGTGTCCTCGGAACCTCCCCCCATTCTTTTTTCTTTGTTTTATCTACTCCATTTATCTGTTTTTCTTTCGAGTTGCTTCCTTCCCCTGGCACCCGTGGCTACTGGCTACTTTTATGGTGGCATCATCCCACCAATTTCTAAACAACCGACGAAGTTTCACGTGTCATATAATGGTCAATGCCGGTGGCTTTGTGGCTGCATATTTTGAATCGTAATCGAGTATAGTGTGAACGCTACGCTACGTGTCCTATAATTTTTTTTTTCTCCTAAAATTGGTCGAGTAGCCTTTGACCTTCTATACCCTTGACTAGAAACCAAGTTGCTCTTTCGAGTTTACCTCATTTATATACTTATTCCAAGTCTTTTAATTATATATTTAGGGATTTGGGTCCTCTAGTTTAAATAAATTTACAGACCAAGATTAAGGTGCTGTTTGGTAATGCGGCTGTACCGAAAGTCCAAATAAACCATAATTTCTATGTGTTTGGTTATGCAAAAAAATAGATTTTATTTTGGTGGGACCCACAATAATTGTGGCTGCACCTCTGGCCGATAAGAAGCTGGAAAATTATGCTTTCCAATAATAGCTAACCTCATTTTTCAAGATCCATTGTGCTAAGAGAAAAAAGTTGGCTCAACTATTCATCTTTTGTCTTTGAAATTGCAAATTCTATATGTTGTAGCTTGTCTTCCTCAGACATTAGAGAGCATGTAAAAGATGACTTCCTGGAGCTTTTTCATTGTGTGGAGAATGGTGTAGCACTGTTTCAGTCGGATCAGGTTGGTACGAACCTAAATGTAAAAAAAAAAAATATTTTTTTATTTTTTATTGTGTTTTATTCAAAAAACTAATATTTAAAATTATTCAATGATACTATATAAATTAAAAGGATATCGCATAATGACGCAGTATTTACAGAATTTGATTGCAATTTCAATTTTGTTCCTGATAATATTTTACCTAATGTTATTGCATGCTCAATAAACCATGAAAACTGTAGTCTTTATCGAATGAATTTCGTATGTTATGGAATTGTAGATGGTTTAATAGAAAAATAAAAAATATTTTATATAAAGTATTATTTATTTCATGATATAATAGCAGTAGTTAAATTTATAATATTTAAATTAAAAATCATCAATATTAACATATATTTTTTAAAATTATTTTATAACCTCAATTTCAAAAGCATTTTTAACCAAACACATTAAACTACTTTTTGATCAACCTCAATTTCAACCACAGTTTTAACCAAACATCTATTTTTTCAAACCAACCTCAACTAAAAGTACTTTTTATAAAACAATTTTTTTCAAACCACAACCACAATAGCTACCGCAATACCAAACACACTATAAGAAGGAAAAGAATTGTTATATTTCACTTGACAAGTCAGATTAATTTAAACTCATATGTCACTTCACTCAACTAGTTCATAATTTATATATTATGACAAAGGAAAACCTCTCTGATTGAGCAACAGAGATGGATCCCTCGAATGTGAACTACAAATTAAAGAAAGAAGTTTTAAAATTATGTTATTCCACTCAACATGATCAAATTGAATTTCTGGCTGGGGCTCGGTGATGATGACCCCCGCATTTGTTAAGTGACCTGTCCAATTAAAAGTATTAAGAACTGCATCAGTTGACGCGACAAACTCCACTCTCTGACTGCATCTCTTGCTTTCAACTAAACCAAATAGCCCTCGGAGCCATCCTACATGACCTGAGGGATGCACAAATAATCATGATCGACTCCAGTAGTCCCTATTTCTTTCCTGCTCTAACGTATGCCCGTTGAAAAATTGAACCTCAGACCCGCACACCTACTTTGATTTTAAAAAAAATAAATTATATTAGATTTTTTTATTTATAATTAATCTGCATAATTTATTTTACGTTTTATAAAATTATCACAATATCAAAAAAAATATTCTAGTCATTTTGTTAGTGATTTGTTTTACAAATATTTATTTTTGTTATTATTTTTTCTAATGATCTAAATTATTTTTAAACTTATCAAGTCAATTGAGTTATATCTAGTTAATTTTTATATTATTTTCACTAAAAACATGTTAGTAATGTTTGTTTTAAAAAAGTTATTAACCCACGAGTGCAGAGGAGCGCAATCCAGCTAGCTTAGTTACATTCTAAATTGGGTTCTAGTTACCACTAATACCGACCACTAAAGTATAATTACTATGCTTAATGGAATGGAAAAGTGCCCCGTTCCAAAAAGAAGCGGAAAGATTTAAAAGAAAAAAATTGTGATTATCAGAAAAGGCAAAACCCAGATGTGAGTGCTAGCCCTCCAGCCGGCAAAACTGGGTCCCAGAAAAAAAAAGGCGGCCCCACCGCCATCATAACTAATAAAAATTTGATTCTATTTGGCAATAAAAGAGGGGTTGTAATACCCAAAATCAACGACTTTAATTTGAACAGAAATGCTTGAAGACTCTTACTTTGTCCACGAGTTCCTCGTGGTCGTGGGAATTGTTCAGCGGGAAACACCAGCGACTCTTCGACAGCTCTTGTAACTCTCCCTTTCGATGTGGTGTTGATTTATATATCACATATCATTCATTATTATTTTAATGGAAAGAAATATACAATAATAAATTGGGTAAGAGACAAAGGACAAAAACACAGTTCTAAAATCCGCAAAAGCAAAACCCAAAGGATGGCAGGAATTTTACAAGCTCCCAGTTACAAAGATATTTACAGATTGTTTTTCTTTCTTAAAAGCTATGCACTGTATAAATGTATGATTACACATGGGCATGTGGTAGGGACATTCATACTGACACATCTGACGTTTTAGCAGCGGCGTTACCGGATCTTAGTTGCCGTAGAAGCTCTATCAATGCCTCCGCCTGTCCGCAATCATCCCGCACAAAACGACACACCAAAACCCATTAGACACAATAATGCAAAATTGAAAAATAGAGACAATGAGCTGCGGAACGAATACCTGCGGTGTACCAAATATCTTCGGATTTACTAAAAGGAATAATAAATGTAATATATTTGAAAATATCCATTTAATAGCTGGTGTCATGTAGGACTAGAATTCGGTGATTATATTGTTCCAAAAACTCATTTTAAGTTCGATATTTTTAGATAAATACCTCTATTTATTTACGGGCAGCAGTTCAGAAAATAAAAACCAATTTCTTCTACTTCTTTTTTTTTTTTACAATATAATTTGTTTTTTTTTAATCAAAAAGAGAGGTGAAGTTAAATAATTGACTGACGTGGCCAAATAATGATCTCTCAGCTTCAAAAGATAGCCAACAAAACGACATTGATTTTCAAAATGAGCCTGCCACGTCAGTTGCACCGGCAGGCATGGACTTAACTCTGACGCTCACCTTCTGCTTGGCGCGATTAGTGCCGGATTGTGACAAAGCCACCAAGGGAGGAATCGCTCCTTCTCGAGCAACCATAGAGCAATACACCATGTTATCTTCACAAATCTGCAACAGTATCGAAACCGCAATCTCCTTTTGCCTCTGGGACCCAACTTCAACAATCTCTACCAGAACTGGAATCCCTGCTTCTTCAACAACTGCGGTTTTCGCTTCAGGAACCGTAACCAGCATGCTCAGAACAAACGCTGACTTGTCCACCATGTTTGACCCGAAATCAGCCATTAGCTCCACTAGTGGCTTCATGATCCCAGCTTGGACGGCCCTGATTTTATTCTCCTTAACCGAGCACAGCAAATATAAAGCAGTTGCTGAATCTTTTTTCCCGCGAAATCCTCCGGTTTCGAGCAGGCATACCAGAAGAGGAATCGCTCCTGACCGGCCGATTGCGACTTTATTCTCTTCCATTTGTGATAAACGAAGTAAAGCACACGCAGCGTTCTCTTTCGCCGTCGATGTCCCTGTTTTCAGAGCCCTAACTAATGGCTTAATCGCGCCTGATGAAGCTATCAATCCTTTATTCTCATCACAGAGTGATAGATTCAAAATAGCGGTGACACCGTACTCTTGAAGCTGGGAATCAGATGATGAAATTAGCGAAATTAAAGGCTTAATTGCACCAGCTTTAGCGATTTTGAGGCGATTCTCTGGTTTGTTCTTGGCGAGGAGTCTGATCTCCATGGCAGCTTGTTTTTGCTCGTCAATCGAACAGGACTCAAGATCCGATACCAGTTGGCGTATCAGATCATCGGAATTATCCGCTGCACAGGATAGTAATAATCTTCGACTCTGAGACGCCGAAGCAGGGAACTCTCCGGATTTGTCGCTGTTACAGTCACTGAAAGCTAAGGAATCGTCGTTAACACTCAAATCACCAATGCCCCTCCCCATATACGTGAAATTAGCAGAATTCTTCTTCTCCATATCCATAATTCTGGCAAAAAAATTCGGTATGGATTAGGAATGGGTCAGAGATGAGGATATTCTAGTTGGGTTAGTGTGGCTGGGTTTTGTTCGGGATGCTGGAGAGAACTAGGCCAGTCAAGAGAGAAGGGAAGGTAATAAGAGAGGAGAACGGACAAGCGGGCGTGGGTGATTGGAGGCAGCGCTGACACGTGCATATTATTGAACACACCAAATCCGAGGCGGGTCCGAGCACGTGCGAAAGGTCAATCTTTAAACGCGAGCATGGACCGAAGGTTCGCTATTCGATAAAGCTCTTGGTTTTTTTTTAATATATATAAATGATAATAATAAAGCTTTTGGAACTTAATTTTTTTTTTTAATTTGAGTTATGTGTTTTGATTCTCTTTTCTTTTTATTTTTTGGGACAGATTAGGTAATTAATATAAAAATTTAAAAAAACAAGGAATTAACATAACAACAATAAATTTTGATGAAATATCATAAAGTCAACAACTGTGACATTTAGTTAATGTTATGGCTAAAAAACAAGATATATAATATATAATTTATGTTTCTAAACTACAACAATTAATTGTTGTCACGTTGCAAAATTGCAACATTAATTAAATATCGCGCTTCTGAACTACGATATTAATTAAATTCTAGCAGTCATCTTAGCCATTTCACGAAAATTCCACCAACAATTTTTTTAAAAAATTCTAAATCTAATAAAAAAATGGTTCTTATGAGATTTATTATTTAGTTTGTTGATCTTACATTTAATTTAGTTAATGACTTTAAAGAATAAGAAATTTTCTAATTTTAACAAAATTTAACCAAAGCCTCTTCTATTTAGAAACTATATCTAAAATTTTGTCCCGTTAAAAAATACCTGCAAAGAACCATAATAATCAAACACAATAAATTCTCACATTTTATAATTACGAGTAGTGTTGGGGATGCAAATGAATAAACATGTATACATGCAAAAGGAATCTTAAATGCTTCAATAAAACAACATTTTAGTAATTGAAATCTAAAAATATGTCAACATAACTCATTTATCTATCTACGTCTATGTCATCTACTAAATAATTTGAGCTCATCAATAGCACAACTATATCCTACTCTTGCTCTTGCTTGAATGGCCTCGTTTTCTACCATGACACCACCAAGAGTTAACCTCTCTCCAAAGATATCAAGTCCATTATAGAAAACATTGAACCACTAAGACACATAATTGTATCCTTTGTTTTATTCATTAATATTATGAAAAACAGATGCGGCCTCTCGATACCTCCGTAGCAACAAACCAATATAAAATTAATATAAAATTGATGTTAAATTAAAAAGTTAATAAATAAAACTCAATGTTGAACATATATTAATTATAAAAGAATTTGATTAGCTAGAGCAATATAGCTTAACCATATTAAAAAATATTAACGGGATCACTGATGTTCATATGTTCATCTTGTTAGTAAAAATAGATTGAGCAACTTCCAATCTTTCATTCTTATAAAATGTCTACATGACCCGTGGAATATATTTATCTTAAATATTAAACAATAATATTTTGGTGAAGTTAAGTTTTCTCTTACATACATTGTAATTGAAAAAATATAGAGTCCAACAATTAGATTCGATAATCAATTAAATGTGCAATATGCCACTGTTTAACTACATTAACCAATTTATTTTTACTATTAAATGTTTTTTCAACTACCGAATTAGAGCCTCATGGAAACGTCTATGACTAAATGCCTAGTCATGAAAAACAACAAAAAATAGACACAGAAGCATCTCTAAATTCAGGAATAATAGGTATTATCTAATCATCAACATTATTATCAACCTTATTATCAGCATTTACTGTCATATTTGGGTCTAATGTCTTATCATCTTCATTATCACTAGGTCCAGAATAGTCAAATCTATGTTGATCAACAAATAGATTGTTAAACATATATCATCAATTATTTATAACAAATCATCCAACAATAAAACTATTTTTTCATTTACTAACTGATATTCGACCAGAAGTTGAGACACATAAAGATTTTGATCGACTACTCACATACAATACCATCATGTTCAATTAACTTTGGATGAAAGAATCAATCATTGTATAAAAACTGTCATAAAATACAATCGATACAGGATAATACAGATGTTCATTAATTTGACACCTCCAAGTTATTTCAACATCAATATTGATAATACAGATGTTCATTAATTTGACACCTCCAAATTATTTCAACATCAATATTCATTATAGTTCCCCCCAAGTTAATAACAAATAGTTTCTTTCATTTCCATATATGATATGCCTAAACTACCATTTAACAACAAATTGCTCCCGTCATTCTATGTGATGCTACTATTCACATGAGAAACAATAATATTATTGTAATGACATAATATAAATATGTTATAAGATATAAAAAAAAATAAGCAAATCAAATTATTGTCAATTGGACATAATTTTAATTAAATTACATTGCCCTTACTATACTTGCCAAAATTCATAGCAAATTCAAACAAATTTCTAAAATTTAATCCAAAAGCATACCTGATCAAAATTAAACATAATTCATGATGTCAAATCTAATTGATATTTTCATAAAGCAAACCTAAATTCATAACAAATTAAAACAATTAAGAAAAATATCAAATTTAGAAATTTATCCACAATTCAATGCAACATGTAATTCGTTATAATTCTACCACATATATGCTCTATTACATGAAATCATTAAGTGCAGTTGATAACATTATTAGTTGATTCTAACAATCCACATAAAATTAGTATTTTGACAACTTATCCAAAACTCAATGCAACATATAATTAATTAAAATAATTAATTCATAATTAATTTAACTTATTTTCATGTTCAACTATGTCAAATCAATTCTAATAAATAATATTTATAGCTAATTTATCATTAATTTAACAAATCCTGAATTCAATCTACATCCTAAATAATTATTTCATTTCATCTAAACCAAACATAAATTCATAGCAATGTAGCATGTTTACCTTGTTTGTAATACTAGAAAAATATTGGGGGTGTTGAGGGCAAAGGTGGCAGCAACAAATTTTGAAAGGAAAACATTATAAGATGCTTAAAGACTAAGATAGATTCGATTATTAGGTGTTTTTTTTTTTTTTGGGGGGGGGAAGTCATTGGTAGAGGTTTTTTTTAGAAAGATATGGGTTGGGGATGTCGGTTTTGTGTGTGTGAGAGAGAGATGTTGCATTTGCCATGTTCTTTCATTTAAGGAGACTTTAAATTTCACGATACGTTACGCTTTTAAAGCATGACATGTTGAATTATTGCGCTTCTAAAATGCAACATGTTTAATTGTTATTTTTTTAAAGCGCAACAACTATCTTATTGTGCTTGAGAATAGTGACATGTAGTAAAGGTGGTGTTCCAAATGCGTCACATGATGAAAGTGTGTTATTTTATCAAAATATTCTTAATTAGTGTTATTCTGTTAAAAATTTTAAACTACTATGTTAATTTAGAAAAAAAATCTCATTTTTTTTTCCATCTTTGAAGTGATGGGGACATGAGGTTTAACATTATTGTACATTTGTTAATCGGGTATATTTTGGTTTTTAAAGTAATTTTTTTGTATTGTTATGCATAGTTTTTTAATTAAAAATATATTAAAATAATATATTTTTAAAATTTTTTATTTTATTGTTGATTCTATCATATCAAAATTATTAAAAAAATATATAAATATATATGAAAAATATTCTGAAAAGTTGAATCCCTGATGCCAAACAGGGACATGGGTGCCACGTTAGGGAATATTTGGGAAAATTCTTTTGTTAATTGCTCGTGCCTTCATCGAACACGGAGCATCCATATAGGTAAGGCCAGGGCATGCCAACGACAAACTCCTTTGGGTTCGTCTAAAAAAATGGAGGTCCTGCCGGCTGTTTGGATCGTGAAGGTAAATGGTGAATTATTTGTTTTAATATGTTCTTGAATACATAAGCCAGCGAAACACGAGAAAGTTAGGAACCATGCCTAAATGATTAGCCATGGACACTTGGACTGAACCAATGAACCACTTTCCAATTTTCAAATTTAGATAATTTCAATACGCTCCACTATGGCATCTTAGATAATCGGAAAGTAATGAAGATTGTTTGTATATAAAAATGGTACCTGCATGTTTGCATGCATCTTTCACAAGCAACCAAATATTCTTGAGATCGTGGCGGAGGAACCACCGCATCTTTCCAGGGCGGGCTTAGGCCCTGAGGTTTCATTCTGCTACATTCTTAACCGACCCATCTTCAAACTGGTAAGTAAATTTAGGAAAATTGGGTCAGGGGCCCGTTTCCTGGGCGGGTCCAATGACCATATTGGGATTTCTTTTTAGATTTTACCGATTTTATTACTTTTAGGTGTAAATATTTTTATTACCTCATTCAATCCATAAGTTTAGGATTCTCTGTTGCCAAGCGGACAGCCCACAAGGAACTCAGTTGCACAAAACTGATGACATTGGTTAGAAAACTATGACACTACTTTCCATTACAAAATTCTATAGCCATCATTTCATCTTGATATTCGATATTCTAGGCGTTACTAGATAATTGTCCTGTTATTTATGATGAGTTGGACAGAAATTATTTTAATGTAGTAGATTAATTTTAAAATTTTTTAATTTTAACTTTTTATTTAATTTAAATTTCAAATTAAATTATGTAGAAATTTACACAATAACTTATTCAACTTGGTAGGTTAATTTAAAAACAAAACATGGTTTGGCTTCAGGCTCTTACCTCAAACAGTCAAATGTGGCCAAGAAAGGGGACCTGTCTTCGTGAGACGTAGGAGCATGTTACAAGCACAAGAATGCTGAAGTTGATGTTAAACTGAACACAGAATGATCAAATGTAACTCCCATGCTGTTTCTTCCCTAAATCTAAGTTTTACTATATCGTGCTTCTAATAATGCTCTCTTTCATTTTACTGACTGGAACAACACTCAAGTACTGTCACAGATTTTCTGCCATCCGCAAAAGCTATCGCTTCAATTAAACTGCCTGATTACAACTCTGGCAAGTTACTAAATTTCCATACTAAATGGGACGTCGGCAAAATCCCATGAAATGCTTATTACTTATATTATTAAGCTGTCTGTTCTTTCTATCACAGTTCGAGGTGCAATATATTTACACAACATGCTAGTTTCACTGCAGCTGTGGGTCTGAACAAGTCTCCTGCTGTTGATTTTTCGGCAGCCATTAGTGCTTCCAGCATGGCCTTTGGTGGGAAGGCAGCCTATGTTACAGCTTCTGGTGAATTTACCGAGTAAAACACTGGTGTGAGCTTGACAAAGCCAGAATCCAATGCTTCAGTCATTTTGCAAGTCTCAATTTTTATCCTCATTAACAGCAAATACAACATTTTGAAATATTCTTCGTGTGGAGACCTGAAGATGCACAAATCAGAAGTCAATTTTTTCCCTGGGAAGACATTTTGTTTCCCAACTTTTGACCGATTAAGAGAAATGATTTTCTCGGTTCTCTGTATGCTTCAGGCTTACGAAATGGCTTTCACTTTCTTATTTTATTTTTCACTATTCGTACAAGGTATATTTTATACCTTGGGAGTTGAGATTTGTAACACCAAGAAGCATCAGTACTCAATAGTTTGTTTAAGGATGTAATGGAAACATCACAACATGGCGATAATATTTGCAAGCTTGAAACACGGCAACATTGATGAAGTGTTCTCTTTTCTTTTAGTAGGGTTGGCAAAGGAGACTCAGTAAGGTTTCCTGTTTACATAACCTGAATCAGCTGAATGGAGGAGCTGTGGTGGGAGAGATGAGTCGTAGGTTCTTTAATAATGAGAACACGTTAACAGTTGGATGTTCATATATGTTTTGTTGATTCGCAGACTCTGATGAAGGCAAAACTCAACAACCATGGCAATTTGGGAGCTCTTCTACAGCATGAGCTCAAGCCCAAATCCTTCCTGACAATTTCAGGTGCGTTTGACTTAAAGCCTTGCAGTAGACTCCCAAGTTTGGGGTGGCACTATCTCTTAAGCCTTGATCGGACATTTTTTATTTGTTGTACGAATGATGCAATCAATTTCTTTTGTATAACTCTAATTTTTCTCTGGTGAACTACATATTTTGATACAGGAAATATCAGCTGCAGATTTTTCTAAAGTGTTATACATGTTTTTAGGTTACAGATAGTCCAAACCTTGTGAAAGTTGGACTAAGGAGTTTATAATTAATTACATATATTTGTGTTTTTATATTTTCATGCATTCATTGCCATAAGCGTTGGCTAAACCTAGCTACCATGTTATCTGTAGAAAAATGCTACTTTTGGTTTAGAACTTTAGATGATGGCATGAAATTCTCAGTCCCATGTGCCACATATTGCCGTATGGCCAGTAAATGTAAAACTTTATGCGAGATGCTAGTATATGTTTTATAGTGAATCCGTTGGTTAATATTGTTTTTATTCATATAAATATATTTAATTTATTAATAAAAATTTATTTATTTTAATATTTATTAAATATTTTATTAATTAATAAAATATTTTATTAATGAATCTATAGTAAATATAAAGTTATTAGGACAAAAATTTCATGTAAAAAAAATTATAAAATTATTATAATTATAGGATTTATATTGCATTAAATCATTGTTTCTAAATGTCAATACTCTATTAAGACTGGATAGTAATTAAAGTTGCTGAAATTGATGCATATTATGTTCTTTCATTTATAAAAGAAAGCAGTTAATGCTTTAATAAGCTAAAGTATGAGAGATACCTAAAACTAATATGTAGGTGTTTATCCATGATATGTACACTGAATTGACCCGTATGAGAATTCTATATAAAAAGATTATTTGTGTCTATGGAAAAGCTCATGTGATAGTTGTGTAAGTGATTCTTAAACTTAAGATCACCAAGTTATCTTATATAAAATGTTTTAAGTTTTGGTCCTACTATATGCTTTCCTAATCAAGGATAACAAATTGGAAAATATTGAATATAACATGAACTTGAAGGTATTTAAGTATTCAAGAAATGATTCATCATCCTAGGTAAATTAGAGAAAATATTATATTTGTTTTCAAACAGTATTGATTGTATATCTTTATGCAAAGTGGAATGAGATTTGAAAAGAGTCTCAAATCTTATTCAAAGAATCAATGACTATGGTGTTAAGAACAAACATAATTTGACAGAATAGACACAATTCATGATATAATGTTAAATCGAAACATTATTGATGAAAGGATAATAATTATATCGAGAAAGTACTCATTGAAAGGTTAAGTTAAATAACTTATGAATTTTCTAATACTTGAGGGATTATGACATGTTGCTAAACATTATATTTTATCTTCAAATATAAATCAATCAATTGTTGAATTGACAATAAATTATTATTTTTTAATTTTTTAATCCTATTTTATTTAGAATTATGATTTATATTTTAGCCAACTTATTGGAGAACCTAATTAGTCACACACATAAGAACCATTAGTCAGAAACTAAAATGGGATGATTAATTAAGTGTGACTTGATTGTAAATAAATTTTAGAAATTAAAGATTAGAATGTAATTAAAACTATGAATTATAATTCTAGACCTATGAACAATAAGTAAAGATCTTATTGAATAAATTTATAAAACTAGTCTAAAATAATATATGTGATATTATTTAAGAGGCAAATTAATATTTTACTTTTATAGTGTTTTTTTAGGTTTTCTTATAAAAATAAAATTATGTCTCTTATTTCCTAATATGAATGGAGTATAATATATAAATACCTAAAACACAAAAGAAAAAAAGCTAGTACTCAAAGGTAAAATAATTTCTCTATCTTAAAAGGGTTTAAAAGATTTTTTACTGGTGGTTAGTGTTTTTAAAGTAATTATTTAAAGTTGAAAAGAACATTTGATCTTCAAATAATTGTCCTATAAACACTAAATAACCCCAGATTTATTTAACAGGATTATCGAGACTCTAAAAAAATATTAAATTTACAGTTTCCTCTCTGTGTATATATTTTAAAGAACCTAACTCTGAGGGGTGTAGTTCGACTGTTCAGACCCTGAGTTTGCTTCCTATAGGTTATCAGTTCGAGTTTCACAAACCTCGGAGTCACTGGAGGCTTATATGGTCGTTAACTTTAGGGTCTCAATGGATTAGTCGAGGTACGCGTAAGTTAGCCCATACATCTACAGTTAAAAAAGAAAAAAACCTAATAAGTGCTGATTTTAAGTGAATTAAGTATGCTTGAACCTTCAACATAATGGAAATTGACGAGGGACTGTTGCAAGCAGCGTTCGGATAGGGCATTCATAAAGCCAGAAAATTATTGTAAGACTTCCACAGTGCAGAACACTGACAAATTCAACAGCGGATTTAGTAGAACATTAATGGATGACAATACTAAACGGTCCCTTCAAGTTCTTTCCTCTACTTGCTTCTAATGATTCCTGGATAATCGTCGCTAGCGATCT
>Ga0325402_1003450_pt1 | contig 14262 bp, 13 predicted proteins | sample PopdelMetagenome_22_FD_207212 | JGI IMG/M metagenome (GOLD analysis project Ga0325402, IMG submission 207212) | Populus deltoides microbial communities from Bellville, Georgia, United States - Xylem-PdKOR-R3 | ecosystem: Host-associated > Plants > Phyllosphere > Stem > Wood/Secondary xylem... | reverse complement strand
TCATTGTTTATTTTTTTATCATCTAATTAAAATAAAACCAACTTATATATTAATACAAATATATTGGCTGAACATGTTTCCAAGGTTAAAGGATCAATGGAGTGTTATAATCACATTACACATGGCCGCAAAGCTGAGAGAACTAGATTCCTAACATGGAAATAAGCTTGCCTTAATTTATACAAGCAAATGACAACAACAAAAAAATAAAAATCACTGCGTTCCAAGTTAATTGACAACGAAGAATTACTAAAACCAAATACAAATGGCATCATAAGACTGCAAGATGAACACCAGCAAGAGTATTTTTTTGAAGTGATTTTCTAACAACATCAGGTCGTGATTCATGCTAGGACTCATTTGGAGTAAAATGACTCCATTCACCACCTCCGAGATAAACATTAGCCAAGGGACTGATAACAACTTGATCAAGGGGTGTTGGACTTTTCAGTATATGCGTTATCAACTTCATTTCGAACCAGTTACCATTAAATCCATTCATCTGAACCTTCTTGAGTCTTCTATATGTGCATCCACAGAGATTTCCTCTTTGATTTTTGTGGAATTCTTTGTTGGGGATTCCGGCTCCCCATGTACGGACCAGTGGTGTACTGATAGTTGCCCATTGGAGGTTAAGCACACTGAGACTCAATATTTAACGTGGTTCGGCAAAACCACCTACATCCACGGGAGAGTTCCATATTATTAGAGATATAGAGAAAGGGTTACAACACACATGATGGAGGAGGATCACTTCACTCAAACTTTACTCCGATTGCTCTCACACACACTGTTGCACAAGGCAGCAGGGCTGCTGCCCTTGGAAGCCCTTCTTTCTCTCTTGGTCTCTCTACTGCACTCACAATCTCTCTCAGTTTACTCTGCTCTCTTGCTGCCTATTTATAGGCAAGAATGGTGCCACCAGCTCCAACTCTTCTTCAACAAAGGTGGCTGCCAACTCTAGCTCTTCTTCAACAATGGTGGCTGCCAACCTTTGACATCTTGGATGGGTGCACATGGTTGGTGTAACTCCAGCTACAAGCTCTTGACAATGGCAACCCTCTCCTAGAGTAGGGCTGCTGCCACATAAATGGCAATATCCCAACAATCACCCCCTTTGCCATTTATGTGGGGCAATTGTCCTCTTACTTCTTCAGCACAAGCTTGCATCCTGCAACTCTTCAAAGCTTACCATTCTTAGAGCATCTTCGACCAAGTTTACATGGTATTTGCCACACTTTTCAATCACTAGAATCACCAAAGCACACCTTTTCTCACACAAAAGGATCACTTCAACCAGATGGTCTCCCACATCACATCTGAAGAGTGTTAACGTTTATCTCTGGGACAACATTCCCCTTCGAGCGTATCAACCATACTCGGTCCGGAATGAATTTTTCAAGCCTCACATCAAGGCTTACAACACCCCCTCAAATGGAAATTTCTATTTCCAAGTGCGACAATCATTATCTGAGTATCTCAATATGATCATGAACTCACCTTTCTTCAAAGAGTCTACTCATCCAGGAGTTGCGTCTGCCCTCTGTTCCACCCTAAGAACCACGCCTTACTTCTCCGTGAGTCTCTCGCTCCTAGTCCTAAGAGTCCAGGTAGCTCTCCACCTTTAACCATGGGGCAGCCCATTAAAGGTTGATCCATATATGTCTTGATACTCTAAGTATTACAATGTCATTACTGAGCTCACCACCTTGACAAGAGTCAACTTGTTCTCGGAACCTGCGCATGCCCTCTGCTCCTTCATAGCAGTCGCGTCTTAATGCTCCACAAGTCACCCACTTATTGTCTAAGACAAATGTCTTCTAGCTCATTGATCTTTAGCATGAGGGCAATATCTATGAAAGTCAATCTTGCATTTGTCTCCATACTCATCATAACCACTTCATTGGCTATACACCTGTCCACTCATATCTAGCCATCACATTGGCTCTAGATGTTCTGAATTGGGCATATATTGTGGCCCTCAAACCTTTTCTAAGGTGTCTCCGCTCGTCGTCATGCGGCGGTCTGAACTAGGGCTCCTATTACGGCCCTCACACCTTCTCTAGAGGCGTCTTTGCTTGTTGTCATGGGGCGGTCTGAACTTGAGCTCATATCATGGCCCTCACACCTTCTCTAAGGTGTCTTCGCCTATTGTCATAAGGCGGTCTGAACTGGGGCTCCTATTATAGCCCTCACACCTTCTCTAAGGTGCCCTCACGTCTCATATCATGGCCCTTACACCTCCTTTAAGGTGTCTTCGCCTTTCATTGGCGGTTGCATCTTCATTCAGTTGAGATGCTTCAAAGTGGCTCCAAAATTCTCTACCACCATGTGGACTATGAGAGAGATTACTGCCACTGATTACATAGAAAGAGAAAGTTGCAATATACTCCTCGCAATCCTCCACCTCGATTTCTATGTTTGGAGCTTCTATGCCTTTCTGCTTGACAACTCCACCTACATTAACTCTCTGTGGTGTCTTCGCCTTTCATCATAAGTGGTCGCCTTTTATCATAGGTGTTTGCACCCCCTCAATTAGGTGCCTCTGCAACAGCTCTCTTTCCATCCTTGTATGCATTGGAAAGGTCTTCGCTTGTTGTCTTCATCAAGAGCACAAGAGACTTCCTATTGTACAACTTTTCACACAGTCTCTGCTCTGAGCTTCATCTGGGAACTCTTCTTCTCCTTGCACCTGTTGTCTCATCACAGTACCTCCTACGAGTAGTCCTTCACAATCTTCGTGTGCCTTCGCGCAATTTATGTTCTCTAGATTTCTCCCTATTCCTTGCTTATATTTGACAGCAGCTCATCCTGTCACAACACCTGTCCAAGTCAAAATAGGGTGCCAATCTTTATCCCCTTCCTGTATTTCTCTTTCATTATCAGGGTCTTCATCAATCTTCCCCTTGAGAAATCACAATCACCGAATCTAACTTCTTTGGAGAAATCACCACTCCATCAGATCCTTGAACATATAGAACCCAACTGTTTCCTTGTGCCGTCATCCTGCTAGTCTTCAACTGTTTCATTACAAACTGCTAAATATATGAAAATAGTACCGTATGGATAATCCTTCCACTAAGCAAGTTCCTAGGAAAGATTGAAGGGGTCACACTGGTCCCGCTTAAAACCCAATCTCATAGACAGAACTTCTTAGGCCATATCTATCCATCATACTGTCTTTCAGTATATACAACTATTTGCTAGCTTTGTTGCGGCTTTTCTTTACAAGTGATCTGGAATATACTGGTTTAATACATGATTTCTCAACCTCTGACGAGACTACTAGTTCTTGGATTCGTCAAGATTGGTCTTCATCAATTTCCACTATACACCTCTAATTGTCCACATGATTGGGTGTCCAGAGTGTTCCAATTTTGCCTTCCCTTAAGGCAATTAAAATTCTCCCCACTTAGCAGTTCAGCACATGTAATTGGGTAAACATGTGCACCTTTTTCTTCTTCCTCTTCATCTTCATCGACCACCACGATGACCTTCAAATGCCTCCTAATCGGACAATCTCTTTTGTTAATTCACCACCACCACTTTTGGTCTTAAATCTCAATGATCGGACCATACCATTGCATTCGGAATGATCAAATTAGCAGGAAACAAGTCTGAAATCGTCCAAATCGCATTTCAGACGGCTAAGATTTGATTAAAACAATTCTCACCTGATGAGTGGCCTAGATTCAATCTCAGATCCGGTTGCATGTAGAATCAGCTCTACTGTATCCTATCCCTCAGGTCATGGCTCAGCTCCAACTCGGCTCGGCTCAACTCAGCTCGGCTTGTGGCTGATGACGTGGCAGGTGGGTCCCGCAATGATGACGTGTCAGTCGACTGGTCTCTGACATGGCATGCCTATTATGCATGATGACGTAACAATTACATAAGGCTGACATCATCCCTAGCATGCCTACTGTGCATGTTGACATCATAGTTATGTCATGCTAACATCATCCTTATCCGGGTCAGTCAAGTGGCGCGCGTCTATGCGCGTGCCCAGCCACCTCGCCGGCGCGTGAGGATGTTTCTGACGTCTTATTTCAGCTTCGTTTTCACCAGTGGCTTCATCTCTTCCTCCTCTACACAGTGGTATGTCAAAACATAATTTTGACAACTTTTATTTTTGAGCAAAAATCAAACTCCATTTTAAACCATATGCTCTGATACCAATTATTGGGAATTCCAACCCCCATGTGCGGACTGATAGTTGCCCATTGGAGGCTAAGCACACTGAGACACAATATTTAACGTGGTTCGGCAAAACCGCCTACATCCACGGTAGAGTTCCATATTATTAGAGATATAGAGAAAGGGTTACAACACACATGGAGGAGGAGGATCACTTCACTCAAACTCTAATCCCATTGCTCTCACACACACTGCTGCACAAGGCATCAAAGATAATCTCAGGTATAAAGTGGGTGGCGGTAGAAGTATACTTTTTTGGAGGGATTGTTGGCTCTCGAATAAGCTATTGATGGAAGGGTTCACATGCCCATACAAGCTCTCAACAAATCTGTGTGGTAAGATTATGGAAATGGGCGAGTGGCGCGAAGGAGTTTGGCGCTGGAATATAGCTTAGTGTCGTGAGCTTTTTCAATATGAATCAGCTATGCTGACATCTCTTCTGCAGCTTCTAAGCGTGGTTCAACTAAATAAGGCAAATAAGTGGGTTTGGAGTTATATTTTGGATGAGAACTATATTGTGAAATCAGGTACAAATTTGATTGACAGCCATGTTTGTTAAAAAAATTGAGCTACCTTAGTAATAGACATTTAAGAGCATGTATGGAACCATGGAACTTATGAAGATCAAGACGCCCGGATGGCTGATATTCAAAAGCAGATTGAGTCTTTAGAGGACTTGAGTGAGGCTAGAGAGTTGTTAAGGGCGTTCTTTAGGCTCAGATTAGTAGGGGCAAGGGGAGGGTGTTGTGGATGTTTAGAAGGGGGAGGATAGGGATCAGTGAGTTTGAAGGATGCGTTTGCAGGTGTTTGAGAGGCGAGGTTGTACACGGTAGGTTTGAATGAGGTTGCTAGGACCTGGGTTGCAGGGGAAAGGGAAGGCTTTTTGGTTGGGAGCATTTTGGTTTTTTGTTTTTAATTATTACTTGAAAACCTTTCTTGGAGAGTGTATTACTCATCTGCAGTACGTGGATGACATCATGATTTTTTCAATTAGTGCGCGTAGGTTTATTACATGTCTATCTTTTTTATGCCAAAAGGAGTTGCAAAATTGTTAACATCTATCCAGAGTATGTCTCAAATGTATGGCACAAGATGGCTCCTCTAAAAATTCAGATTTTCATATGGCTTGCAGTCCAAAGGAAAATTAGCACCGGTTTATTTCTAGCATTGAGGTCTTACTCTCAAGCCCTTTGTCTTTCCTGCAAAATCCACACTTGGAAAATTTGGTCTCGTTTTAAGACTCGGCTGTTTTTGTTTGTGGGTCTGAGTTTGTGGGGATCCCATGTTATATATGTTGTTTCTCAAGACTTTATTGATGCCATTTTCGTGTTTGTTACAGAAGTAAGATGAGCCTTCACTCTCCTTCGTTGTACTCTTACCTTTTCTTTTCTTTTAATTCCAAAAAAATGGAATACTGTGATTCTGAGGAATACTGTGATCATTATAAAAAAATGGACCACTGCACTATACTTTCACTCATCGTCTGCATTAATAGAGGAACAAATAATATGACGATGGTTTCGATTCTTAAGACTGTTGCACTCATCGTCATATTAATAGAGGAACATATTACTGTGATTCTGATTGCTGTTGGAATGGCCAGATGCAGGCATATATAATTCTTGACTGTGTCTTATGTTTGTTTATGGCAAATTAAGTATTGAAAGCAATTGTTTCTCTTTACACACTCACACCTATCTGCAGCTTTCTGGAGATGCCTTGTTCATTCTTGCGTGTTTGTTCAGAACAAAACATTGATGTAATCAACATTTATATATTCTGCAGGAACACATGGCTCTGGTTTAGGAAGCCCCGCCATATATTAATCAAATTATTATTATTATTATTCTTATTTTGTTTTTAGATTGTTGATATACTGATAGTAAAAATAAATATTATGATAATGTATTTATAAATAAAAAATAACATTTATCGAATTTCTAAATAGACATTTTGTTAGAAGCCATGTTCGTAAAAGCATTTGATTACACACTACAATCCACCAGCTGAGACCATGCATATGTGTGACTATTCATCATCCATCGAGACATCCTCTAGCCTTCAAGGCCCCATAACTCTTTTACTTATTTGGTTCTTCAACTTCTTCATCGAGACAACCCTTTTCTTGTGCTAACACATGACTATATATGGTACAGTTTTTACAAATATAAATGTATGGAAACCTTTGCTTTAGTATATGCATGATTAACTAATCCTGATAAATAATAATAAAATCAGACAATTTAATAGCAATTAAAAGTTAAGATTTCTATAAAAAAAAAACGAAAACAAAGTTTGGCAATAAAATCTTTACCAATTCTACCTTAGAAAGCATGACTTGTTCACTTTGTACAGTTGATGCCATCTTCATCCAACGATGATGCATATTTTCAGTCTGTATAGTACATCCCTTGCAATATTCCAAAAGAGAGAAGGAATGGGGAAGGTGAGAAGGTTGGATATGGGAACCAAGAAATCTGCACTGTAGACAGATTCAAAGGTCCAGATCATTCAATAATAGTATACATGATATGAATATTGGGGGATGAGGTCCTGCGTATACATATATTTCTATATGTATTTTGAGGTTCTTACTGCAATTTCAAGTAGAAAACGACACCAAAAGTACTTGCAGATTTCAAATTCTTGATTTTCAGTGTTGCCATGAAAAATAGAGGAACACTTTTCATTCATCTCTATCTCTCTCTGTATTAGTTAAAGTTTGAGTTCTTTTATGGTATCAAAGCTTTTTTAAAGACTCACGTCTAAATCATTCTTCAAAATGTTTGCCTTCCCAAACTCATCAGCTTCCCCTAATATTGAAACTAATCTTCCCATCTTCAATCCATCTTCCCCTATTCACCTTACCAAACTCACACGGTTGAATTACCCTACATGGAAAGCAACCATGTCACCCTACCTCAAAGGCAAAAAATAACAGCTTATGATATTTGGGAAACTCAAGATAATCTTATTTTTAGCTGCATCAACTCTTCTCTCTCTGATGAAGTACTCGCCCAAGTTGCTCATTGTAGCACCTCCGCTGTTGTTTGGCTGTCTCTCAGCTCTGCTTTTGTATCATAGTCTTGTGCTAAAGCAGTCCATGTTTGCTCTCAACTTTCCACTCTGCGAAAAGGTAATCAATCAGTAACTGAATACTTCATGACCATTAAACATCTCACAGATGAATTAGCAATTGCTGGTTAACCATTAAACTATGATGACATTATCACTTATTTGCTTGCTGGTCTTGGTCCTGAATATGATACTCTTCTTTCAATGACATCTCACCGAGATAATTCTCTCACCTTAGACGAGCTTTTCTTTATGCACCTAACGTGTGAAGCTCGCATTCAGCACCACAATCAAACCTTATTATTACCCATGGCTTCAACAAATATTGCAACTCGCCAGTAATATTATTCAGGAGGCAAGCGTCGAAACAAATTCTCTGCTCCTCAAGGCAGAGGGCGTCCTCAATTTATTGCTAACCGTGGAGGTTATCGTGGTAACAACCATATTTGTTGTCAATTATATGACACTCTTGCTCACACAGCTTCTTACTGCTGGAAGCGTTTTAATCCAAACTTCCAAACCCTGCCACCACATTCATGTCCTCAAGCAAACCTTGCCTCTCACAGATCTCAGTAACACTCAATTGAACAAGAATGACATCCTGACATTGGCGCGACCCATCATCTGACCAACAACATGAGCAACCTGAATATCCAAAGTAATGATTTTTCTGGCAATGAACAAATTTGCATTGGAGATGGTTCAGGTTTGAAAATCACTCATACTGGAACTGCATCTTTATCTACCTCTTCTTCTTCTTTTGTTCTTAATAACATTCTTGTCCTACCACAAAGTACCAAAAATCTTTTATCTTTTCAAAAATTTGCTCAAGACAATAATGTTTATTTTGAGTTTCATAATTTATTCTTTTTTATTAAGGATTACTCGGGGAACGTCCTACATAAAGGCTTTATGTCTGATGGTCTCTATTCCTTCTCTTCACCACTTCAACACTGTCTTCCATCTGCTTTTGTTGGTGCTCGGATCTCTATCATAAACTAGCATCGCCGTCTTGGTCATGCCTCCTATAGTACTATTAAACATGTTCTGCATAATAATAATTTACCTGTTAGCTCTACTATGAGACAGAATATTTGTACTGAGTGTGCAATGGCTAAAAGCCATAATTTACCCTTTTCTACTTCTATTTCCTCTGTTTTCAGACCTCTTGAATTAATTTATTCTGATGTCTGGGGGCCCAGCTCGGTCGTTTCTACTTATGGATCTCATTATTATGTTTGTTTTTTGGATGTTTTTACCAAATTTTATTTGGATATTTCCTTTAAAATTCAAAAATGATGTTGAACCTATTTTTCTTCAATTTCAAAAATATGTTGAACGACATTTTGATTTAAAAATTAAAGCAATTCAAACGGATTGGGGGGGGGGGAGAGTATAGAAGTTTAAATAATTATTTCAAATCATGTGGGATTCAACATCGTATATCATGTCCTTATACACATGAACAAATGGGTTCTGTTGAATGTCGACATCGTTAAATTATTGAGATGGGCTTAGCCTTACTAGCTCACTCAAATTTACCTCAACCTTATTAGGAAGACGCCTTTTTAACTGTAACGTATTTAATCAATCGTCTTCCCTCCAAAGTCATTAACAATAAATCACCTTTTGAAATGACTTATAATAAAAAAAAAAACCCAACTATTTGTTTCTACGTGTTTTTGGATGTGCATGCTGGCCAAACTTGCGTCTTTATAACAAGTATAAAATTGATTTTCGTTCAAAAACTTGTATTTTTCTTGGCTACAGTCTATCACACCAGGGATATAAATGTCTCGATTTAGCTTCAGGAAAATTATATATTTCCCGTCATGTCATTTTTGATGAATCTTTGTTCCCCTATCAAAAAGATCCCTCAACATCTACTCTTTCCACATAGGATTCTCATTTACCCCCCTCCTTAATTCAACCGCGTATTCCTAACAATCATCCAGGATCAAATTCATGTTTAAATACCCTACTAATTACTCACCTCATTCCACTGCATCAGGGTTCTTTGGATATTCAGTCTGCTCTAATATGTTCAGATGGTATTTCTGCACCAGCAAGGAAACCCTCTCAGCACTTCAATATTATTGAAGAACCTCCACTTCCCAATGATAATCTAATGCCATGCCAGATGATTACCAGATCACAAACACAATCTCTCAAGCCAAAGACCCCTTATGTTGGTATAGCATGATACCCACTTCCTCACTGTTTCTTAACTAATCATGTTTCCTCTGATGCAGAACCTTCTTGCTTCTCTAAAGCCATCAAACATCACCACTGGCATGATGCCATGGACATCGAGTTCAACGCCCTTATAACGAATGGCACTTGGGATCTTATCTCTCCTACACAATGTACTAATATTGTTGGAAATAAATTGGTGTTCCGCGTCAAACGTAATGTAGACGGAAGTATTGAGCGTTTTAAAGCGCGACTAGTCGCCAAAGGTTATCATCAACAACTAGGTCTGGACTTCACGAAAACCTTTAGTCCAGTGGTTAAAGCAAGTACTATACGCTTAGTATTATCTTTAGCCATTACACGGTAATGGACCATCTGCCAGATAGATATACAAAATGCATTCTTATATGGCCAACTTTAGGAGGAAGTTTATATGCAACAACCCCAAGGCTATGTTCATCTTGATTTTCCTCATCATGTGTGCCATATTAAAAAGAGCTTATATGGTCTTAAGCAAGCACCTCGAGCCTGGTTTTCTAAATTAAGAGAAACATTGCTGCAGCTGGGATTTGTTGGTTCTAAAGCAGATACATCTTTATTCACACTTCATCAGACCACCTTCTCTATCTTCATCCTTATATATGTTGATTGATATAATCTTCACTGGAACCTCTTCAACTGAAATTAACAACTTCATCCAGCGGTTTGGTAATGTCTTCCTTGTCAAGGACTTAGGTATTTTGTCATATTTTCTTGGTGTAGAAGCATTATTTGATGGGCTTGATCTCTTTCTCACTCAACGAAAGTATGAAGCAAATTTGTTATAGAGAGTTAATATGCATGAAGCCAAGCCATGTACAACTCCTATGAGTACTACTTGCAACTATCTAAGTTTGAAGGTGCAGATTTTTCCGATCCATAACTTTACAGAAGTACAGTTGGTGCTTTACATTACTTGGGTTTCACTCGACCAGACATTGCTTTCGCAGTCCACCATGTAAGCAAATTCAATCATCAACCTAAAGACCCATATTGGCAAGCTGTCAAAAGAATTCTCAGATATCTCAAACATACAGTGAGTTATGGCCTTCATTTAAAAGTCTATCAGATCACTCTCTCCATGCATACAGTGATGCCGACTGGGTTGTCAAAAAAGATGACAGACGTAATATTGGGGTGTACTGTATTTTTCATGGCTTTAATCTTATCAGTTGGAGTTGTAAACAACAACAAACTGTTACTCGCAGCAGTACTGAATCAGAATACAAATCACTTTCCAACACAGCGGTAGAATTACATTGGATCCAATCCATACTCCATGATCTGCAATTCCCTTTGCCAACCAGTCCAAGATTATGGTGCGATAATATTGGTGCAACATATTTGTCCTCTAATCCAATCTTCCATGCAAGAACTAAACATATTGAAATAGATTTTCACTATGTCCGCGATTAAGTCTTAGCAAATAAACTTTAGGTCTCATTTCTAACTACAAAGTAGCAACCTGCTGATTTATTGACCAAGTGTTTGTCCTCTGCCCGTTTTCAACTTCTACGCGACAACCTTCATGTTTAGGATCTGCTTATTTGGTTGAGGGGGCGTGTTGGAGATAAATCTGATCTTTATCCTTAAAACACAGTGGCAGCTAAGATAAACTCAGTCAAAATATGATGACTATTCCTGATATCTTGCAGCAACAACTCTGTTATGATTGTGATAGTATTTTTTAGTTTTGAATAGCTAAAGTATAGGAAGCAGTTATAAATGTTTGTGTTTAAATATACAATCAATGTACATACTACAATCAATGAAAAATAGAGGAACACTTTTCATTCTTCTCTATCTCTCTCTGTATTAGTTAAAGTTTGAGTTCCTTTAGGTTTAAACCCCCTCAATGTTTTCCCTCCCCTGTTTCAAAACATTGATAGCCAGTATGCTTTCTTTCTTGCTTTTTACTCTTTCCTATGCAGGTAGGCGGCAGGAAATGTATGTACAACATGCATGTTTTGTACATTCCCTGCATGCATGCAGATGATCAATTCCAGCCACTTCTCTTTTTTTTCTTGCTCCTTTTCCCCTCCTCACCTATCCTTCTAAAGAACTTTTATATTATTAACTATCAATACTAAGTTATCAAGACTCAAGGTTTGGTTCCATGTGCATCATAATAATAATTTTGATAGTGATCAAGAATATTTTGTTTCTATTGAAGGTATAGAGTGAACTTCCACGCTATTTTGTATTGTTCAAAAATGTTGCAAATAAACTAATTTAGGGTCGTTTAGGTGGGGCGAATATCATGAATGTATCAATGGTTTGATCACAAAAGCTGCATGCCAAGTGTCATGATCCAAACATCTCGACTAGGCCTATATAATGAACTGCAGATTAGTGCAGGAACTCACCATTGTAGCCTTTAGACCTCTGTTTGCTTTCAGTTTTCAGCATGGCCAACGATGATATTTATCGTATCCATATCATTTCTAAGCAACAAATGTCCAATTACATAACTAATGAAAAACTGCCAGATTTACAGTATGGGTACAAAGTCTCTCAATCCATTTCAACGGAAGAATACAGGGATGTCCAAAGTGAACTTATCCTCAACAACTATTTGCACGAAAGAGCTGATTTCGTTGTCAATCCTCGTGCTTCATCCTGTGACCCACTCTCGCAAATTATGATTCAGACACTTGAGGATTTGCAAACTGAGTAGGATCGCTTGGGAATAAAAAACTTCACCGTTGTCTGTAGGAAATTCCGACCAGTGATGTTCTGATATTTACCCATTGGAGGCTAAGCACACTGACACAATATTTAACGTGGTTAAGCAAACCGCTTACATCCACGGGAGAAGCCATTGCATTATATAGGGAGAGAACAAGATTTACAATGATAGAGGAGGAGGAATCATCCCCTCTTTAGCAACTCTCAACCTCACTCTATTTCTCTCTTCTCAGTGTTGTAATGGCAACTACTACTGGCTGCCCTTGACAGCCCATTCTCTTCTATATTTCTCATATCTTTGGCTGCACTCTCTCACTCACAACTCTCTCTCTCGGTGCCTATTTATATGCTTCAATGACAGCTCCTCTTGCTCATTTGTCAACAATGATGGCTGCACCAACAACCCTCTTTGACTCTCAAAGGCTGGCCTATTTATTTTCCACCGTTTGTAGCCTTCTTTCTTTGACAATGGCAGCCGTCTTCTTCTAGAAGAAGGGATGCAGATGCTTCATTGTCAATCGACGGTGCAGTCCATTAATGATTGCTGCACATTAATGGCAACAATCCTAACAATCACCCTCTTTACAATTGATGTGGGGCAACTGTCCTCTTGCTTCTTCAGCACATGCTTGTATTCTATAGGTCTTCCAAGCTTACCATTCCGAGAGCGTCTTTGGCCAAGTTTCCAGGTACTTGCCAAACCTTTCAATCACCAGAGTCACCCAAGCACCCCTTTGCTCACTCTAAAGGATCACTTCAACCAGATGGTTTGTGACATCTTATCTGAAAAGTGTTTAACGCTTGTATCTGGAACAACATCCCCCTTCAAGCATATCAACCATGCTTGAACCGGAATGATTTATCAAGTCTTACATCAAGACTTACAACACCCCCTCAAACAAATATTTCCAAGTGTGACAGTCATTGAATATTTTAATGCGATCGCGAGCTTACCACTCTTCCAAGAGTCTACTAATCCCGGAATTGCGTCTGCCATCTGTTCCACTCTAGGAACCGCGCCTTACTTCTCTGTGAGTCTCCCGCTCTTAGTTTAAAGAGTCCAGGTAGCTTTTCACCTTTAACCATGGGGACAACCCATTAAAGGTTGATCCATCTCTATCTTCATACTCTAAGTATTATAATGTCATTACTGAGCTCACCACCTTGACAAGAGTCAACTTGTTCCCGGAACCTGCGCATGCCCTCTGCTCCTTCATAGCAGTCACGTCTTAATGCTCCTCAAGTCATCCACTTATTGTCCAAGGCAAATGTCTTCTAGCTCACTGATCTTTAGCATGAGGGCAATATCCATGAAAGTCAATCCTGCATTTGTCTCCATACTCATCATAGCCTATTCATTGGCTATACACTTGTCCACTTATATCCAGCCATCACATTGGCTCTGGGCGTTCTGAAATTGGGCTCCAATCATGGCCCTCACGCCTTCTCCCGAGGTGTCTCCGCCTGTCATCATGAGACGGTCTGAACTTGGACTCATATTACGGTCCTCACACCTTCTGTCTGAGGTGTCTTTGCCTGTCATCATGCGGCGGTTTGATCTTGGACTCATATCATGGTCCTCACACCTTCTGTCTGTCATCATGTGGCGGTTTGATTTTGGACTCATATCATGGTCCTCACACCTTCTCCTGAGGTGTCTCTACTTGTCGTCATGAGACGGTCTGATCTTGGACTCATATCATGGTCCTCACACATTCTGTCTGAGGTGTCTCTGTCTGTCGTCATGCGACGGTCTCATCTTGGACTCATATCATGGTCCTCACACCTTCTATCTGAGGTGTCTTTGCCTATCATCATGAGACGGTCTGAACATAGGCTCATATCACGGTCCTCACACTTTCTCCTGAGGTGTCTCCGCCTGTCGTCATGAGATGGTTTGAACTTGGACTCATTTCATGGTCCTCACACCTTCTGTCTGAGGTGTCTCCGCTTGTTGTCATGAGACGGTCTGATCTTGGACTCATATCATGGTCCTCACACCTTCTCTTAAGGTGTCTCCACCTGTCGTCATGAGACGGTCTGAACTTGGACTCATATCATGGTCCTCAC
>Ga0325402_1003448_pt1 | contig 14263 bp, 11 predicted proteins | sample PopdelMetagenome_22_FD_207212 | JGI IMG/M metagenome (GOLD analysis project Ga0325402, IMG submission 207212) | Populus deltoides microbial communities from Bellville, Georgia, United States - Xylem-PdKOR-R3 | ecosystem: Host-associated > Plants > Phyllosphere > Stem > Wood/Secondary xylem... | reverse complement strand
AAAAATATGATGGAGCCAATATTTCATGATGGGAAAAAAAATTGTGTTGGTGATCAAAAAATTAAAGACTGAACAAAATGATTGTTTTCGCCATATTTTTTTAAAATTACAAAGCTAAATTCTCTACCAACTTAACATTAAAAAAAAACCAACAAAGATAATCTTGGAAGGAAAAAAACATATGAGCAAAAACGTTGTAGCAATTGACAATGTTTTGTGAGGAAAACTACAGTGTTTTCTCCAATAAAATCGACAAAAATAGTTTTAGAAAAAATAATAAAAAAAACCATTTAGAGAAATACTGTAGCAATTCACAGTGTTTTGTGACAAAAGTTATGACGCTTTTCTCATATGATTTAGTTTTATTATAATTATAATCCTCAACCAACTCAATATTAAAAAAAAATCAACAAAGATAATTTTAGAAAAAATCATGCGGGAAAAAACTGCAACAATTCACGGTGTTTTAAAGAAAAAAATTACAAAACCAAATTCTCAATAAGCTCAATATTAAAAAAAATAAAATCAAAAGATACAATTTTAGAAAAAAATAACAAAATAACAGGAAAAAAAAACCATGTTGGAAACATTGTAACAATTCACAATGTTTTGTGATGAAAGCTACAGTGCTTCCCCACATGATTTAGCTTTATTTGTAATGACTTGTAATTGTAAAACTCAACCAGCTCAATATTAAAAAAATAAAATTGACAAAGATAATTTTGAAAAAATCATAAGAAAAAAAACCATGTTAAGAGACACTCTAGCAATCTATAGTGTTTTGTGAAGATAGCTATAATGTTTTCTCCACATGATTAAGCTTTATTACAAAGTTAAATTCTAACCAGCTCAATATTAAAAAAATAAAATTGACAAAAATAATTTTGGAAAAAAATATTACAAAAAAAGAAAACACAAAAGAAACTGGAAAAAAATATTATGGGAAAAAACACTCTGACAATTCACAGTAATTTCGAGGAAAGTTACAGTGTTTTTCTCATATATTATAACTGTAATTTTTCACCAACTCAATATTAAAAAATAAAATAAAATAAGTTAATTTCAGAGAAAATCATAAAAAAACAAAACAACAAAAACCATGAGGAGAAACACTATAAGCAATCAACAATGTTTTAAAGAAAAAAAATTACAAAACTAAATTCTCAATCAGCTCAATATTAAAAAAAAAATCAACAAATATAATTTTGAAAAATAAAAAAATAAAAAAGAAAAACCATGTGGTAAAACATCGTAGAAATTCACAGTATTTTAAAGAAAAAAAATTACAAAGCAAAGTTTTTAACCAGCTCAATGTTAAAAAAAGTAAAATCGACAAAGATAATTTTGATAAAAAAAAGAGGGAAAGTTGGAAAAAAAGGAAAGTAATTTTGGAAAGAAAAAAGGGGAAATTTGAAAAAAAAAGAAGAAAAAAAATGAAAAAGTAAAAAATAAAAAGAGGAATGCATTGTGGATTACTATTGTAATTCACAATGCATTGGGCGTGGGTGAACAGTGAATTCTTCACAGCCTTTAGCTTATTACTTAATTGTAATTCCTAACCAGTTTAATATCAAAAAAATAAAATTGACAAAGACAATTTAAAAAAAAAATAAAAAAAAAACAATGTGAGAAAAAACACTATAGCAATCCACAGTAATTTACGGGGAAAACTACAATGCTTTCTTCACATATTGTAACTGTAATTTTTAACCAGATTAATATTAAAAAATAAAATTGAAAAAGATAATTTTGGATAAAATCATAAAAAAAACAAATAAAAAAAACCATGTGGAAAAAAACTGTAGCAATCAACAATGTTTTTAAATAAAAAAATTACAAAACTAAACTATCAATCAGCTTAATTTGAAAAAATAAAATCGATAAATATAATTTTGAAAAATAAAAGAATAAAATAGAAAAATCATGTGGAAAAACACCGTAGCAATCTACAGTATTTTAAAGGAAAAAAAATTACAAAGCAAAATTTTTAATCAGCTCAATATTAAAAAATTAAAATTGACAAAGAAAATTTTGGAAAAAAAACAAAAAAAGGGGGAAAAAAAATAAAAAGTGCAAAAAAAAATAAAGTAAAAAAAGCAAAAAAGTGAAAAAAAATTAAAAAAGGAAAAAAAAGAGAAAGAGATGCACTATGGATTACTATTGTAATCCACAGTGATTTTGATGTGAGGGAATAGTGATTCCCCTACACCATTTAGAGTATTGTATAATATAAGTATTAATTAAAAAATTTATACACATATTTAATTAAATAAATCGAGAATCATCTATTTCAGTAAATGAAAAATCATTAACAAGAACAAAATATATATCTAAAAAAGTCAAGAGTATGAAGTAGATCAAAAATATTTGATCTTACAACATAGTCCATTCATCTGATTGTGTTCAATAAATCTGTTTATTAAAATTATTATTTTTATTTAATCAAGTACTAGTAGAAATAAATATACCCATAAATTGATTGAATACAATATAAAAGAAAATAAATATCTCATAAGGTTGCATTTATTATAAATACTATTCAAAAATAAATATTTTTCATCTTTAAAAATAAAGTTCAATTATATATATATATAAAAAAAAATTATAGATGAATTAGAATAATCTCTTCAAAAATTAAACATATACAAAAATAATTAAAAAAACAGCTACTAATTAAAAAAAACTAGATACCAAAAAATAAAGAGAAAGGGAATTAATTTTCATATAAATTAAAAATTATTTAAAAAACACATGATTTTTTTAAAAAAAAATAGAAAGAAAAAAGTTAGGTCAGGCCGGAGCCTTACCCTTTTAGGAAAAGCATGCACACGGGCTTAAAAATAATCCAAATCGGGTGGATAAACCATTATTTTTTAAAAACAAAATTTCAATCAACATGTCGCCTAATCTTTTCTAGATTCGAGCCACTATGGTGAATGGAAAAACAAGTTCTATTATTTGTTTTACAAAAAAAACTTATTTTGAACCTAATTTTAACCCCAAACATCTAAAAAATAGTCTAAACACTTTGAAAAATCCATAAATGACTTTAAAAAACAACATAAAAATTTGTAATCAACTAGAAAAAAAACACTTCACGAGCCTAAAATATAGTTTTTAAAGAAATTTCAAGTTGAAAAAAAAAACCTGAGTTGAACTCCCATCATCATCATAAGAACATAGTCTCTTCTTTTTGTTTTTTATCAATTTCTTGTAAAGTACAAAAACATTCACACCCTTTTATTCTCTTTTTCTTTCTTTTTGTTTGGTTTCCCATAAAATAATAAGAATGAAGCGTAGAAAGAAAAAAAAATCATGACGAGAATATTCATGTTTGGGAAACTTGATGGCTTTTATTGAGAGGATAGATAACGAGATTTTAAGAGCTTGACATTTATGCACTGTTAGATGGTGGCTCACAATTGAGCCATGTAGTGTCGATTGTCATCCCTCATTTGATGTCAACAACCACCTCATGAGTACAAGCCACAAACCATGAGATTTAGCCATTAAATGCTTTAAATAAATGTATATATTTGGTCCCTTAAAGTTTGTTTAATTACAAAGCCAAGTACCCGAAGCTCTACTATAAATAGAGTACTCATATCCTATTTTAAGCATCTAGTTTTCAAAGAAAAATAGAGAGAAAAACATCAGCGAAAAGTATTGACTATGCTCTTGGTATACAAGAGCTAATGTATATTCTTGCTAGGATAAAGATAAAGATATTGAATCATGAAATATCCTTGCTAATGGACGTAGGTTAAGCTGAACCATATAAATATTAAATCATGAAATATCCTTGCTAGTGGATTATAGGTTAAGCTGAACCATATAAATATTTATGTTGTTCTTTGTGCTTGTTTCCTTTCTTTCCATTATCCATTTATTTTTAGTTTGTTGCTTGATTTCTTGCTTCTACTCTAGAAAATGGTATCAAAGCTCTTTGATTGAAATTATTTCGTTTATGTATATTATTGTTCATGCATGTGATACTATTCATATATATGACAAGACACTATGGTGACTAGATATAAATTAAGAAGTTTTGTCTATAAAGACTTGATTTTTAACGAGACCAGTTATCATATTTGGTAGAGACACTCTTATCATGAAAGGTGTGGAGACAGGCCTAAACTCGAGATAGTTAAAAAGAAAGATTGTGTCGAAGAGTAGTGTACAAGGCTCAATTGAAGGATTGGTTATAAAAGGACTAACATAAAAAGAAAGGATCGAATAATAAAGGTAGTACTAGATCAAAACCAAGTTCTTAAAAACTTAAATGTTTCCAATATAACAAGAAAGATGGCACTAATGACTTGGTTTTTAGGCTAGGTAAATCACAGAAAGATATGGATGTCTTTCTGAACTATATCCCAGTGAAAAAGTGAGGAAGTTGCTTACACAAGAAGTTTTTCAAAATAGATATCATGAGATAACTCCAAAACAAGTGCTTTTCTTTTTCTTTCTGTGTGTTTGTGTACTTTCTTAATTATTTTATATTTCTTAGCCATGGCACTTTAGTCTTTATTAAAGCGTGATTTATCTACAATGCATTTTGGGTTTGAAAACTAATAGGTATTTTCCGCTTCTTCGTTACCAAAGTCATTTAAGAGGTTCAAATTCAGTATATATACGCTAAATAGTTTGTTTACAGAAGATGTTGCTTATTATTCAGTAGATAGGGTTTAAGAACTCTTTTCAAGCAAGGCTTGTAATACAAGAGGTGAAGTTGATGTCAAACACTATACGAACTTTGTTTTGAATTCATTTTAGGATGGGTGGGTAACTTGTCTGCTGTACTCATCATACACTCTCTGACTCTGTTTCGAATGCGTTGGGTAGAATACACAATTTGGCTTTTCTTTCAGTTACACATGGGGTTATGTTTTCTTAGCTTGGGGTGTTTTATAGTTCATGCTACAGTATAATATACCTGTAATATATGCATGAAATGATCCATTAATGCCAAATATATGCTCTAGTTATCTATATTTCATATATCTTTAATCACCTGTATAAAATGTTAAACGCCATGGACTGCATAAAGCATATTAATATGGTTATAGATCTCCTTTTGTTCTTTATGTGATTTAATTAGATGAAATTTAGGATGGTGATGTCTTTATTTATGTGCTTTTCTTATCAAATATATATTTTTTAAAATCCAATAATATACCTTTATATGACATAGTTACATCTTTGAGTAAGAGTGAATAGTCTTAACAGAAAAGTTTGTATAGGAGACGCCAAATCTTATATCGTATGCACATAAACCTTAAGTTACCAGTGGCTGCCTATCTCATCTCTGATAGCTGGTAGAGGTCCCTAATATGGAAACTGACATTCATGATGCCAATTGAAAAGTCATTATCAAGATATTTTGGCGGTTGCTTGAAACAAGTGAGAGACAATTTCACTCGTCCTCCTGAAAATATCAAAGACCATGTAATGGCTGCTGCCAAGGCCTTTAGCAAAAAAGACCACCAGAATGCTTTTGATATCAGCAAGGAAGACCATGTAATGTCTAGATTTTTTCTATAGTATTTTTAGATTGTTTTGATGCGTTGAACTGAAATTAAAAATAAATTTTAAAAAATTAAAAAATATTTTAAAAAATAACCATAACCGCTACCATACTAAATGTGAGTCTAACCTTCTTAAACTAGTTTTATTTTTTATTATTTAAAAATTTATTTGGTTCAAGTAGATGAAGTTTTGGATGCTTGGTGGTAAGGTGCACTCGCATGTAATAATAAAAGGAACATGGTCCAACAAAGATAATTAAGAGAAAAAAGCATGGTTTTGACATTGTTTTCATAAGATTTTACAATAGAAAAAAACTATAAATTTTTTTAAATGAAAAACAAGGGTATAGGAGAAAAAGATAAATAAATTAACCCCTAGCTCTAAAGCCCAAAATTGTTGCCTAGGAAACAGAGTTGGGACATTTGAAAAGAATAGAGCTTGTAGATATAGCATCCTTCTTGGTAAAGTTTCTTCCTCTCTCACTCGTTGAATTTTTTAGCATGACAAAAGTTTATTAGAAGCAAACTTGCATCCCAGCTTCCTTTGATGCATAAGCTATTAAGCTTGAATACTCGAAAATTCTTCACCAACCATGTTTATGGTCTCGGTGGATTTTTCATTGCCAATTTTGTCTTCCACGATTGTTTCTCTAGTGGATTTCTCACCATTTATTTTTGCCACCTCAGTCAATTCTTCACTACCCTTGTTTCTAGCCTTAATGGGTTCTTCACCACCATTCTCTCTAGCCTTGTTAGATTCTTCACTAACCTTTTCAGCAACTTTAAATTCTAATGGCCCAAGCTTTGCTTCAAGATCCTTGACTTTTAAGATTAGAGATCTCACATCCCTAGTGGCGGATAGTTGACCAGAAGATAATTGTGATAAAGCATGAGATTTTTTGCCAGTGGTTAAGCATTGCCAAGAAATTCACATGTCATATTTGACAGATACAATAAGAGCAAACAAATTATGTACTACAATGTAGTAGATGTTCCATGATTAAAATAAATTTCATACTGCAGTTCTACCGAAACTAATCAAACTTGTTAATGAACAACACACAACAAAACCCATCTACCAAATAAGGTGTGAGAATAACAACATATATAATGGGACCCTACCCCTACATGGAAAAGTTTTAACGAATAAAAACAAACACTTCTCAAAAGCTCTATGTAGTGATCCGACAGGTTTAAAATTATATATGAGGGATGCCCTTCAATGGGTGTGAGCATACACACCTCTAATATGTTCCTATTCACAAGACCAGAACGGGTAAGACTTTGCTTAAATATGTGTATTTCATAAGTAAAATTGCAACTAGTGGCAAATTAGTATATATGGTCAACATGTTTCTTCAGATCCTCCTTTGATGATCCGTTATGAATACCACCTTTAAGAGTATTTAACAAGTGTGAATGGAGATTGTTGGAACAATGTTGCTGAACCATAGATTGTGGCATTGTGGATTGACAACCCATAACATAGAAAGGACAATTCACTATCTTTATTGGATAGATAGTTATGCAATGTCGGTCCATTTCACGTCTCATGATGTTTTTATAAGCATTGCTACTCATATGTGATTATTTTAAAAGGACAAGCTAAATCATGCTTCTCCAATTAGCTTACGCAGAACATAATTGTACACCCATTATTTATGCAATTCATGATCTTAAATCTACAGTTGACAATATGCTCAGCCATTCTGGAGTAGTGTTAAACTTCTTGTCACAATGAAAAATGTTCTTGTAGTCAACATTTTTGACCAAAACCTATTTGTTTTCATCTCTTGCATGAAATCATCTATTTTATCCTCTCTTATTTCATTCAGTAACCATTATGAAACCCGACCAAACAAATTCCTTTTCAAACTCGCAAAATCATCAACCATATCAGAAATGATATCATAGGGATGGTCGGATACCGCAACATTTGGACCACCTTCTAGTACAACTAATTTTGCAACAAAAATTTCTCTCATCTGGGTTAGATAATCAATCATTTCTTTCCTTATATCAGTAGCCACCGAACTAGGGAACCTAAACATATCCCAAGTTGTGTTATCAATACAAAACCAATGATAATCCATGGAGGAAAACTTGACCTATCTTGCGAACTATTTCTATGTCATAAAGCTCACAACGAGATGTGTGTCCTTTCTCTTTCTCAACCTTAATTTTCTCATTTTCTAGCACAAGCTCCACATCACTTACAGAAAGATCCATGCTTATAATTTATAACTACATAAAAATTCAGTTCATAAACCATGAATTAAAACCAATAAACTTTCATATCCATCCATCAATCAGTACCTAACAAAATGTTATCATTCTATAACAAAAATCATTTTTAATTTCAAGCCATCAAATGTGAATTTATGCAAAATCATCTTTTTAAATTGTTGGCATTTGAGAAAGACAAACTTTACCACTTGAAAAACGAAGTAAATCCTATTTAAACCCCTCCATCCTTTTTTTTTTTTCAAATTACATTTTCTTTCTTCAAGCTTAGGCATAAATCCTTAATGTACTTCTCTTAATATAAAAATCAAGACTTTTACCACACACAAAATGTCATAATTATAGAATACAAAAGACTAGAATTTTCCTTTACCTGGATTTCTCTTCCAGAATTGATGATTTAGAGATCTGAACAGAAAATGTAACCAAATAGGCACTTAACATTTTTGGGCAATTTTCTCCTTTTCGTTTTAGCACCATATATGCCAGAGTTTTTAGTTGTGGCCCTCTCGTTCCCCACATCTTTCTTTTTTTTCTCTCTCTCTTCTTACATTGTTAATTATTTGTAATGGTCTTTTTATCGTTGACCAAGAGTTTTCATTTTACTAATCATCAACCTGTCGCGTTTCCATAAAAAGCAATGTCATTGGGGTCATGTACATTTTTAGAGTTAAAGGTGGACGATCCAGATTGAATTTAAGGCAATTAAATCATAAGATGAATTTTTCTGGATTTTGTATTTTCTACTAGTGTTTTTCTCGAGAACCAAATAGGAATCCGAGTTTTTCTAGATTTTTTAAAAGTTTTTCAAATGTAATTTTGTTTGCTTTTTTAAGTTAGAAGAGAAAAGTTTTGCAATGACAATAGACACATACCCACCACTGCCACCGTTTTACAAATATAAAGATTATATTGAAAATCCTAAATCAGCTCAAAAACCACCACCTCCATTTGAAGGTACTTATGTGTGTTATGGTGGAAATTACACTGTAATCTCTCTTTACCTCTCTCACTTTTTTTTAATTATTTGCTCTAGTTTTAGAATTGCTTTGCAAAAGAATGAAAAAAAGAAGAAGCTAATTTTAATGTTTATGGAGATGTTAGGGTTCTAGTTGTACACATTGTGTGTGTGTCTAGAGGATTTCTTTGTTTTGGTGTTTTTGGAATTAAGGTTTCTCATTGATGGTTTTATTGTTATTTTATTTTAGACTGATGATGTGTTTCCAAGCTTAAATAGTAGGGAGTGCGACAATTGCACTTGAAATGACCAAATATCTGTGTGTTTTACCTCTACTTCGGTGCTTTTTTATAGTATATTTCTATGAAACTATAGAATAATGTTATAATTGAGGAATTTTAATACCTGCCCTATTTCCAAAATATTATTTGTCATTTTTTAATTAAAAATATTTTTTTTTATGGGTGAAAGTCAATTGTAGCTGGTGCATTAGATGACACTTTTTTATTTATCTATGTAATATTAAGTTATTAGTTTGATTGTTGAGTGACGAATTTTTTTCATAGCTGTTTGTGCAATTTCTTTGGAGTTTTGATGATAAAACTCACACAAGATAGCAATTGCATAGTACAATTGTTCCATATTTTGTACTTTGTTTTCAGAATAATACAAGTTAGTAATCCAAATTAAAGATTCTACATGGACAAACCCAAAAATATTGTACGGGGAAGTATTGTGCTTGCCTTAATCTTTCTCGTATTGAACTCGTTGTAGGGTTCAATATTTGCATGATGTTCTGCAAAGGGACAGAAAAGGACATTCTTCGTAAGAAATGGATGAAAATCCACTCTTTATTTAGTTGTTTCCCCGAACATGATAAAATGACAGTTTATTGGTTCTTTTCTGTTTCTTTATATTGATTTTGATATCTTGATAAGTAAAGTTGCTAACTGATTGATAATTACTTTTAATATAGATTTCAAGAAAGAATTGAGTTCATTTAATAGAGAATTGTAGCTTTATATTTTGGACCTTGCCGACATTCTTGTTGAGAGACCTTCACAATATGCTAGGAAAGTGGAACACATATCCGTTATATTCAAGAATTTGCATCACTTTCTCAATTCATTGCGTCCTCATTAGGTGAAGTGTTTTTCAGGTATTATTCATACCTTGTTCTGGTTCTGTCTAAGAGTTAAATTCACTATGCAAATAGCTTTTCCCTACAGGCTAGGGCCACTTTAATTCACATTCTAGAGCTTTAGATATAATGTCGTAAACAAGCAGTGAAGGATATCTATTTGAATATCTTATGTAATGTTTAGAGTTGCTTGCTAAAAATGTCATTTTTTCCATTTAGTTGCCTAAGCATATGAAATGAGCTTCTTTCATTTTTCAAACCTTTTTAATTCATGGTTACATTGAAAACAATATTTACCTTACAACCTTTAGAGATGTTAGCATGGGACTCAAGAAACAATTCTCTGTTATAGTTTCTTAGTTAGTCATCTGGATCTGGCATACTATTAGGGAAAATTTCGAGCAATTTTTATAGTGACTTGAAGAGTTTCTATCTCATACATGGGGTATAAGGAAACATGTATTGACGTGAAAACTGTTTCTATATTATATTGGGCATTTTGGTTTCCTTCTTTGTTGACCTGTTTTATAATTCCAACAAGAGTGGTGCTACTCACTGCAATGCCCTCTTTTAAAAGCAAGATCACATAAATCACTAGATAAAAATTGATTGTGCTTTCAAATTTGTTAGATTATATTTAACTAGGCTGGTATTATCAATGCTTGATTGTTTTCCTATTAAAATGCCTAATAAATTTAGGAGAAAGATTAGCTTAGTGTTTGTATGCTATGTTAAAGTTTGGCTACCGACTATATTTTAAGTTTACATTATTTCTGTCGCACGTGTGCGGCGTCATGGCAATCGTCCACCCTCACTCATGGTGTGTGTATATCTGGAAAATATAGGGAGACAAGGAGTTCTTGTCTTTTTATTTGTGGAAAAAATAGAATGGAAGTCGCAACCTAGTAATCTGATCACTAGGAACCCTAACTGGTCTCAGAGATCAGGTACGAAGACTGGTTGCGTAAAGGGAAAGTATTAGCACCCTAAATACACCCTACCTAAGGTAAGCTGCATTGTTTTATTGTCTGATAAAAATCTAAGATCTTGTCATGTTTTTTAATTGTTGGTCCGTCTATGGTTCAAGAAAAGCCCTCCTCAGTAAGGAGGTTCTTATCTTATGGGGCAAAACCTAACCGTTGTAATGTCTATAAAAGAAAACTACCTTTTTTTTTAATATCAGGAGTACGTTTTATGTATAAATTCATAATCCCTGATATTAAGAAAACAACATAATTTTTATGGAATTTTTGAAATACTGGTCAAGTTCTTATGACTTAAATAAACTGGTTATTAAAGCCAAAATGCATGCTAAAATATTTTTTTTGAAGTTTTCTTTGTTGTATGAAAATATAATGTAATTTTTTCTTTGAGAGACTTGGCCGTATGCATGAAAACAAAACACTTTTTTTTTGAAGACTTGACGAAAACCGGGTATTTTAATACCGGATTTGTATCTTTACAGTATAAAAATACAGATCGAGATTGATCAAAATGCAGTAACAAAATCACGAAAAATCACAGATTTTTTGAAAGGTTTTTTCAGAATTTTGATTTTTTTTACTGGACCGGACCCAGCCTAAAAGGAGACTGGGCTGAAATCGGCCTAAAATAAAACGAGCCCACTTTCTAAAGGGCTGGACTCAGCCCAGCCGCATAGGCTGGGCTGATGTTCCAACCCGAAATGAACATAGACTGGTTACTGTGCATGAGCACTGTAACCAGCTAATTAATTTCTAGCTTGCAGAACATGTATAGTGCATGTTCTGCATGCAAGAAAATGAACAATCGAAGGTGATAAGGGGAAGGATTACCTGGGATGATGAGCCTGGATAGATGGGGTGACGGTGGTGCTGGTAGCCGATTTGGTGGTGGTGTTGCTGCGGCCTTCTTCCTCCTCTCTGCTGTTTCAGCGCTGCTTTTCTCTTTGTTTCCTTTGCTCCCTCTGTCAACAACGTTCTTCTCTCTCTGCAGCGACTTCGTGGAGATGCTGGTGGCGGCGGCCTGGGGAGTGGCTTGGACGATGGTCAGCCTTTCTTCCTCTTCTTCTCTATGTTTTTCTTTAGCTTTGTTCACCTCAGTTTCCGTTTCTTCCTTCTGCTTCTCACGGGGCTGTTGTCGACTGCGAGGGCAATGGCAGTTGGTGGTGATGCTGGTGGCGGTGGAAAGGAGTCCTACGATGCCTCACGTTGGTTATGAAGGTGGCAGTGGTTGGGAAGCCCGATGATAGCAGCGATTTTCTTCTTTTTCTTCTTCCCCATGCAGAGGCGCAGGTTGCTGCCTTTTCTTCTATGATGCAGCAACGAGTGGGAGGAAGATGATGAGCTGAGGAAGGCTGACTATGGCATGGGCAGTGCTGCTGTGTTTGTGCTCCTGGTGGCGTTGGTGTCGCGACAGCCGGCTGTGGTCCCTCTTTCTGTTCTCCTCTGTCGTTGCTTTTTCTCTTTGTTTCTGTCACCTTGTTTCTCTCCAAACAATTCTCTGTCTCTCTCTTAGTTTCCTCTTATTTTCCTTTTTTTTCGCTGATCCCCTCCCCTCTTCTGGTTTCTCTCCATTTCTGGTTTTTATAGGCAAGCGGAGAGAGAGTCCCCACTACTATGTTCCATCATGGCGCAGGAGGGAAACAGGGTTACCTTTCCCCTAAAGGGCAAGGTGGCCGGTTATCTGCAGGGCATGGGTTGTATTAATGGTGGCAGGGTAAGGGGAATGACTTGTGTCCGGGTTTTGGTGGCAAGTGGGAGGGAAAAGAAAAGGAGAAGGTGAGCGGGAAAAAGATTTCAAAAATCTTCTTCTCCCCTGTCTTTGCATTTGCAGGGGAGAAAAAGTTGTACAGTGCCGTTCAAAACGGCATCGTGCAGTTTTTTTTTTTAAGAAAAGGAAAAAAATTTGGGAGTGACCCAAAAATGGGTTATGACAATTTCCAAGCCAATAATGAGTATTTTTAATCATTGAGAACTGAAAGCTATTTGTTATTAATATACAAATCCTTATTTCTTTATTCACATTAGTGATATATGATTTTTAATCATACTGAAATATTTGTCATTTATCTTTGCTATTTCTTCTTCCTTTCTTTGTCTAGAAGGAGAAAAGAGGCACATAAACTTCTCAAGAAGGCTCTTGGAACCTTAGATGGAGAGTAGAGCAAGGATTGTAAGGTTGGTGTGCTGTTAGTTGTTAATGCTTGTGTTGCCATGCGCTTATGGATTTTTTCAAGAATTCTACATTGCCTTAAAAGGGCCTCTTCATATGCTGCTAGTTTAATTTGTAAAATCTAAAAATCAACAAGTTTAATTACTACCTTTTCTTTTTTCCATTTTCCATTTTGCAAACAAATTAGTATTTCTATGCAAAGTATGCCAGTTAATTTTCCTATGCTCATTGAATAACAATAAAGAGACTGTCCAACTGATTTAAGAACCTTTTTTTATTTTTCTGCAGTAAGTTTTAAACATTGACATCAATAATCATATATTTCATCAAAACTTAGATACTCTTAATCCTTTTATAAAGAGTCAATAGTTGTTCGCTAATGATGCTTAACAAACCCCTTTTAGTTGGTCTAAATTTGGATTCAATTGAAGTATGAAAAGTTATAATGTTAGATGTTTATGAGTAGATGATAAAACATAGTTTAAAGCTAGTTATCATATTATTTCCATGACAAACCACCAACTTTCTTTGTTAGCTAGCGGAATATAAAAACTCTTTATTACTTCTTACCTCCAAGTCTCCCAATTATTATTATTATTATTATTATTATTATTATTATTTAATCTTTAGGTTAGGTTTCCATATTGACTTTAATGAAACTAGCACAGGTTGATATTTAAAAAAAAAAATAGCACTGGAGAGAAAAGTATTTGAGAAGTAGCATACTTTCAACTCAACTGTTATTGGAAAATACGATTTTATTAACAACTGTTAATGGTAATAATTGTTGTAAACACTCGTTATTGTCATTAGCTATTATATTTGTGTCAAGTAGCACAATCAACTTTAAGATTTTACATAAAACAAAGTTTAAATCACTACAACCAAAGGCCAAACAAAATCACAAAGTCTAAACCACCATAACCAAAGGCAAAACAAAACTATGAATTACCAAATCTCAAACCCATAATTGAAACAAAAGTTATTTTAACATCTTTTTTATTTGTTAATTATAATCCCAAATTAATGTTTGTGTTTTTTAAAAAACTGTTTTTATTTATATGTATTTTTTATGTTGTTAATGGATGATTTCAAATTTTAAACAATACGTTCACATGTTAGTTGTTAATTAACGATATTAAATCATGCTTATATATAAAGTCTAAACCACTACAACTAAAGGCAAAACAAAATCATAAATTACCAAATCTCAAACCCATAATTGAAACATAAGTTATT
>Ga0325402_1003445_pt1 | contig 14269 bp, 11 predicted proteins | sample PopdelMetagenome_22_FD_207212 | JGI IMG/M metagenome (GOLD analysis project Ga0325402, IMG submission 207212) | Populus deltoides microbial communities from Bellville, Georgia, United States - Xylem-PdKOR-R3 | ecosystem: Host-associated > Plants > Phyllosphere > Stem > Wood/Secondary xylem... | reverse complement strand
GTAAAAATTTGAAGGCGATCCAACGGTCGGATCAAAAGTTATGGCCCTTTCGAACCGCTACTCTAGTCTCGAGCGACGATACCTCCCCCTCACCGAGTAGCGATTCCACATCTACTACAAGGAAAACGGCGTCCGGAAACGTCTCTAAAAATTGGAGGGCGATCCAACGGTCGGATCAAAAGTTATGGCCCTTTTGAACCGGTACTCTAGTCTCGAGCGAGGAGACATCCGCCTCACCGAGTAGCGATTCCACATCTACTACAAGGAAAACGGCGTCCGGATACTCCTGTAAAACTTTGAGGGCGATCCAACGGTCTGATCAAAAGTTATGGCCCTTTCGAACTGGTATTCTGGTCTAGAGCGATGAATCCTCCGCCTCACCGAGTAGAGGTTCCACATGTACTCCAAGGAAAACAGCTTCCGGAAAGTCTTGTTAAAATTTAAGGGCGATCCAACGGTCTGATCACAAGTTATGGCCCTTTCGAACGGGTACTCTGGTCTCGAGCGACGAGACCTGCGCCTCACCAAGTAGCGACTCCACATCTACTACAAGGAAAACAGCTACTGAAAAATCATGTAAAAATTTGGAAACTACTGTAAAAATTTAAGGGCGATCCAACGGTCGGATCAAAAGTTATGGCCCTTTCGAACCGGTACTCTGTTCTCGAGCGACGAGGCCTCCGCCTCACCGAGTAGCGATTCAACTTCTAGTACAAAGAAAACAGCTTCCGGAAACTCCTGTAAGAATTTGAGGGCGATCCAACGGTCCGATCAAAAGTTATGGCCCCTTCGAACCGGGTACTCTAGTCTCGAGCGACGAGACCTCCGCCTCACCAAGTAGCGATTCCTTATCTACTACAACGAAAATGGCATCCGTAAAACTCCTGTAAAAATTTGAGGGCGATCCAACGGTCGGATCAAAAGTTATGGCCCTTTCGAACCGGTACTCTACTCTCGAGCGAGGAGACATCCGCCTCACCGAGTAGCGATTCCACATCTACTACAACGAAAACGGCATCCGTAAAACTCCTGTAAAAATTTGAGGGCGATCCAACGGTCGGATCAAAAGTTATGGCCCTTTCGAACCGGTACTCTACTCTCGAGCGAGGAGACGTCCGCCTCATCGAGTAGCGATTCCACATCTACTACAAGGAAAACGGCGTCCGGATACTCCTGTAAAAATTTGAGGGCGATCCAACGGTCTGATCAAAAGTTATGGCCCTTTCGAACTGGTATTCTGGTCTCGAGCGAGGAGACATCCGCCTCACCGAGTAGAGGTTCCACATGTACTCCATGGAAAACAGCTTTCGGAAAGTCTTGTTAAAATTTAGGGGCGATCCAACGGTCGGATCCCAAGTTATGGCCCTTTCGAACGGGTACTCTCGTCTCGAGCGAGGAGACATCCGCCTCACCGAGTAGCCACTCCACATCTACTACAAGGAAAATGGCTTCTGAAAAATCATTTAAAAATTTGGAAACTCCTGTAAAAATTTGAGGGCGATCCAACGGTCGGATCAAAAGTTATGGCCCTTTCGAACCGGTACGCTGTTCTCGAGCGACGAGACCTCCGCCCCACCGATTAGCGATTCAACATCCACTACCGAGTAGCAATTCCACATGTACCCCAAGAAAAACAAGTTTCGGAAAGTCCTGTTAAAACTTGAGGGAGATCGAACGGTTGGATCAAAAGTTATGGCCCTTTCGAATCGGTACTCTGGTCTCCAGCTACGAGACCTCCGCCTCACAGAGTAGTGATTCCACATCTACTACAAGGAAAACGGCGTCCGGAAACTCCTGTAAAAATTTGAGGCCGATCCAACGGTCGGATCAAAAGTTATGGCCCTTTCGAACCGGTACTATAGTCTCGAGCGACGAGACATCCGCCTCTCCGAGGAGCGATTCCACATCCACTACAAGGAAAACAATTTCCAAAAAATCCTGTAAAAATTTGAAGGCGATCCAACGGTCGGATCAAAAGTTATGGCCCTTTCGAACCGCTACTCTAGTCTCGAGCGACGATACCTCCCCCTCACCGAGTAGCGATTCCACATCTACTACAAGGAAAACGGCGTCCGGAAACTCCTGTAAAAATTTGAGGGCGATCCAACAGTCGGATCAAAAGTTATGGCCCTTTCGAACCGGTACTCTGGTCTCGAGCCACGAGCCCTCCGCCTCACCGAGTAGCGATTCCAGATCTACTACATGGAAAACGGCATCCGTAAAACTCCTGTAAAAATTTGAGGGCGATCCAACGGTCGGATCAAAAGTTATGGCCCTTTCGAACCGGTACTCTACTCTCGAGCGAGGAGACGTCCGCCTCACCGAGTAGCGATTCCACATCTACTACAAGGAAAACGGCGTCCGGATACTCCTGTAAAAATTTGAGGGCGATCCAATGGTCTGATCAAAAGTTATGGCCCTTTCGAACTGGTATTCTGGTCTCGAGCGATGATACCTCCGCCTCACCGAGTAGAGGTTCCACATGTACTCCATGGAAAACAGCTTCCGGAAAGTCTTGTTAAAATTTAGGGGCGATCCAACGGTCGGATCCCAAGTTATGGCCCTTTCGAACGGGTACTCTCGTCTCTAGCGAGGAGACATCCGCCTCACCGAGTAGCCACTCCACATCTACTATAAGGAAAATGGCTTCTGAAAAATCATTTAAAAATTTGGAAACTCCTGTAAAAATTTGAGGGCGATCCAACGGTCCGATCAAAAGTTATGGCCTCTTCGAACTGGGTACTCTAGTCTCGAGCGACGAGACCTCCGCCTTTCCGAGTAGTGATTCCTTATCTACTACAACGAAAACGGCATTCGTAAAACTCCTGTATAAATTTGAGGGCGATCCAACAGTTGGATCAAAAGTTATGGCCCTTTCGAACCGGTACTATAGTCTCGAGCGAGGAGACATCCGCCTCACCGAGTAGCGATTCCACATCTACTACAAGGAAAACGGCGTCCGGAAACTCCTGTAAAAACTTGAAAGGCGATCCAACGGTCTGATCAAAAGTTATGGCCCCTTCGAACCGGGTACTCTAGTATCGAGCGACGAGACCTCCGGCTCACCGAGGAGCACTTCCTTCTCTACTACAAGGAAAACGGCATCCGTAAAACTCCTGTAAAAATTTGAGGGCCATCCAACGGTCGGATCAAAAGTTATGGCCCTTTCGAACCGGTACTCTACTCTCGAGCGAGGAGACATCCGCCTCACCGAGTAGCGATTACACATGTACTACAACGAAAACGGCATCCGTAAAACTCCTGTAAAAATTTGAGGACGATCCAACGGTCGGATCAAAAGTTATGGCCCTTTCGAACCGGTACTATAGTCTCGAGCGACGAGACATCCGCCTCTCCGAGGAGCGATTCCACATCCACTACAAGGAAAACAATTTCCAAAAAATCCTGTAAAAATTTGAAGGCGATCCAACGGTCGGATCAAAAGTTATGGCCCTTTCGAACCGCTACTCTAGTCTCGAGCGACGATACCTCCCCCTCACCGAGTAGCGATTCCACATCTACTACAAGGAAAACGGCGTCCGGAAACTCCTGTAAAAATTTATGGGCGATCCAACGGTCGGATCAAAAGTTATGGCCCTTTCGAACCGGTACTCTAGTCTTTAGCAACGAGACATTCGCCTCTCCGAATAGCGATTCCACATCTACTACAAGGAAAACGGCGTCCGGAAACTCCTGTAAAAATTTGAGGGCTATCCAAATTTCGGATCAAAAGTTATGGCCCTTTGGAACCGGTACTATGGTCTCGAGCGACGAGACCTGCGCCTCACCGAGTAGCGGTTCCACATCCACTACAAGGAAAACGGTTTCGGAAACTCCTGTAAAAATTTGAGGACGATCCAACGGTCTGATCAAAAGTTATGTCCCTTTCGAACTGGTACTATGGTCTCGAGCGACGAGACATCCGCCTCACCGAGTAGCGATTCCACATCCATTACAAGGAAAACGGCCTCCGAAAACTCCTGTAAAAATTTGAGGGCGATCCAAATTTCGAATCAAAAATTTATGGCCCTTTCAAACCGGTACGCTGGACTCGAACGCAGAGACATCCGCCTCACCGAGTAGCGATTCCACATCCATTACAAGGAAAACGGCTTTCGAAAAATCCTGTAAAAATTTGAAGGCGATCCAACGGTCGGATCAAAAGTTATGGCCCTTTCGAACCGGTACTCTATATTCGAGCGACGAGACATCCTCTCACCGAGTAGCAATTCCACATCTACTCCAAGGAAAACGTCCTCCGCAAACTCTTGTAAAAATTTAGGGGCAATCTAACGGTCGTATTAAAAGTTATGGCCCTTTCGAACGAGTACTCCGGTCCGGAGAGCAGAGACCTCCGGCTCCCCGAGTAGCGATTCCGTATCCATTCCAAGGAAAACGGCGTCTGGAAGTTCCTGTAAAAATTTAGGGGCCATCCAACGATCGGATCAAAAGTTATGGCCCTTTAGAACGAGTACTCTAGTATAGAGCGCAGAGACCTCCTGCTCCCCGAGTAGCGATTCCACATCTATTCCAACAAAAACAGCGTCTGGACACTCCTGTAAGAATTTTAGGGCCATCCAATGGTCGGATAAAAGTTATGGCCCTTTCGAACCGCTACACTGGTTCGGAGAGCAGAGAGCTTCGCCTGACCGAGTAGCGATTCCACATCTACTCCAAGGAAAATGGCGTCCGGAAACTCTTGCAAAATTTTGAGGACGATCCAATGTTCGAATCAAAAGTTATGGCCATTTAGTATCGGCACTCTAGGTCTGGAGTGAAGAGCCCTTGGCCTGACCGAGTAGCTAATCCACATCTACTCCAAGGCAAACGACGTCCGGAAACTCCTGTAAACATTTGGAGGCGATCCAACGGTCAGATCAAAGTTATGGCCCTTTCGAACATGTACACTGCTCCGGAGCGTAGAGACCTCCGCCTACCGAGTAGCGATTCCACATCTAGTCCAAGGAAAACAACGTCCGAAAACTCTTGTAAAAATTTGAGGGCGATCCAACGGTCGGATCAAAAGTTATGGCCTTTTCAAACTGGTACTCTGGTCCAGAGCGCAGAGAGTTCCGCCTCACCGAGCAGCGATTACACATCTAGTCCAAAGAAAACGGCGTCCATAAACTCCTGTAAAAATTTAGGGACGATCCAACGGTCGGATCAAAAGTTATGACCCTTTCGAACTGCTACACTAGTTTGAAGCGCAGAGAGCTTCGCCTGACCGAGTAGCTATTCCACATCTACTCCAAGGAAAACGGCGTCCAGAAACTCCTGCGAAATTTTGAGGACAATCCAACATTCGGATCAAAAGTTATGGCCCTTTAGTATCGGCACTCTAGGTCTGCAGCGAAGAGCCCTTGGCCTGACCGAATAGCTAATCCATATCTACTCCAAGGCAAACGGCGTCCGGAAACTCCTGTAAACATTTGGAGGCGATCTAACAGTCAGATCAAAGTTATGGCCCTTTCAAACATGTACACTGCTCCGGAGCGCAGAGACCTCCGCCTACCGAGTAGCGATTCCACATCTACTCCAAGGAAAACAGCGTCCGGAAACTCCTGTAAAAATTTAAGGGCGATCCCACGGTCAGATCAAAAGTTGTGGCCCTTTCGAACCGCTACTCCGGTCTCGAGCGAAGAGACTTCCTCCTCACCTGGTAGCGATTCCACATTTACTACAAGGAAAACGGGGTCCGGAAACTCCTGTAAAAATTTCAGGGCGACCCAACGGTTGGATCAAAAGCTATGGCCTTTCGAACCCTTACTCTGGTCCGGAGCGAAGACACAACGGCCTCACCGAATAGGAAATCCACATCTACTCCAAGGAAAATGGCGTCCGGAAACTCTTGTAAAAATTTAAAAGCGATCCAACGGTCGGATAAAAAATTATGACCCTTTCGAATTGGTACTCTTGTAAGGAGAACAGAGACCTCGGCCTCACTGAGTAGCGATTGGACATCTAATACAAGGAAAATGGCGTCTGGAAACTCTTGTAAAATTTTGAGGGCAATCCAACGGTCGGATCAAAAGTTATGGCCTTTCCGAATCGCTACACTGGTCTAGAGCGCAGAGAGCTTCGCCTCACCGAGTAGCGATTCCAAATCCACTCCAAAGGAAAACGGCGTGCGGAAACTCCTGTAAAAATTTGAGGGCGACCCATCGGTGGGATCAAAAGTTATGGCCCTTTCAAACCAGTGCGCTGGTGTCGAGCGACGAGATGTCCTCTCACCGAGTAGTGATTCCACATCTACTCTAGGGAAAACGGCGTCCGGAAACTCCTGTAAAAATTTGGGGGCAATCCAATGGTCGGATCAAAAGTTATGGCCCTTTCGAACGAGTAGTCTAGTCTGGAGCGCAGAAACATCCGCTCAACGAGTAGCAATTCCACATCTACTCCAAGGAAAACGGCGTCCGCAAACTCCAGTAAAAATTTGGTGGCGATCTAACGTTCGGATCAAATGTTATGGCCCTTTCGAACCGGTACGTTAGTTCGGAGCGTAGAGAGCTGTGCCTCACCAAGTAGCGATTTCACATCTACTCTATGGAAAACGGAGTCCGGAATCTCCTGTAGAAATTTCAGGGCGACCCAACGGTCGGATCAAAACTTATGGCCCTTTCGAACCATTACTCTGGTCTCGAGCGAAGAGTTCTCCGCCTCATCGAGTAGCGATTCCACATCTACTCCAAGGAAAACGGCATTCAGAAACTCCTGTAAAAATTTAGAAGCGATCCAACAGTCGAATCAAAAGTTATAGCCTGTTCAAACTGGTACTTTGGTGTGGAGCGAATTGTCCATGGCCCAACCGAGTAGCGATTCTACATCTAGTCCAAGGAAAACGGCGTCCGGAAACTCCTGTAAAAATTTGGGGGCGATCCAACGGTTGAATCAAAAGTTATGGCCCTCTCGAACCGGTACTCTAGTCTCGAGCGATGGGACGTCCTCTCACCGAGTAGCGATTCCACCCCCACACCAAGGAAAACGGCATCCGTAAACTCCTGTAAAAATTTGGGGGCGATCCAACGGTCGGATCAAAAGTTATGGCCCTTTCAAATGAGTACTCTAGTCCGGAGTGCCGAGACGTCCGCTTATCGAGTAGCAATTCCACTTCTACTACAAGGAAAACGGTGTCCGCAAACTCCTGTAAAAATTTCAGGGCGACCAATTGGTGGGATCAAAAGTTATGGCCCTTTCGAACCGTTACTCTCGTCTTGAGCGAAGAGTCCTTTACCACACCGAGTAGCAAATCCACATCTACTCCAAGGAAAATGGCGTCCGGAAACTCCTGTAAAATTTTGGGGGCGATCCAACAATCGGATTAAAAGTTATGGCCCTTTTGAATTGGGACTCTGGTCTCGAGCGCAGAGACCTCCGCCTCACCGAGTAGCGATTCCACATCTACTTCAAGGAAATCGGCGTCCGGAAACTCCTGTAAAAATTTATGGGTAATCCAACGGTGGGATCAAAAGTTATGGCCATTTCGAACCGGTACACTGGTCCGGAGCACAAAGACCTCCACCTCATCGAATATCTATTCCACATGTTCTCCAAGAAATACAGTGTCCGGAATCTCCTGTAAAAATTTGAGCGGTCGGATCAAAAGTTAGAGCCCTTCCGAACTGGCACCCTCGTCTGGAGCGAAGAGCTATTGGCCTGACCGACTAGCAATTCCACATCTACTCCAAGGAAAATGGCGTCCGGAAACTCCTGTAAAAATTTGAGGGCGACCCAACGGTGGGATCAAAAGTTATGAACCTTTCGAACCGTTACTCTGGTCTCGAGCGAAGAGTCCTCCGCTTCACCGAGTAGCGATTCCACATCCAGTCCAAGGAAAACGGCATCCGGAAACTCTCGTAAAATTTTCAGGGCGACCCAATGGTCAGATCAAAGTTATACCCTTTCAAACCATTACTCTGGTCTCGAGCGAAGATTCCTTCGCCTCATTGAGTAGCGATTCCTCATCCACTCCAAGGAAAACAGCGTCCAGAAACTCCTGTAAACAGTTGGGGGTGATTCGACGGTCGGATCAAAAGTTATGGCCCTTTCGAACAGGTACTCTGGTCTGGAGCGCGGAGACCTCCGACTCATCGAGTAGCGATTCCACATCTATTCCAAGGATAACAGAGTCCGGAAACTCATGTAAAAATTCGGAGGCGATCCAACGGTCGAATAAAATGTTCTGGCCCTCTCGAACCGGCACTCTAGTCTCGAGCGTAGAGACATCCGCCTCATCAAGTAGTGATTCCAGTTTTACTCCAAGGAAAATGGCGTCCGGAAACTCCTGTAAAAATTTGAGGGCAACCCAGCGGTGGGATCAAAACTAATGGCCCTTTCGAACCGTTACTCTGGTCTCGAGCGAAGAGTCCTCCGCCTCACCGAGTATCAATTCCTCATCTAGTCAAAGGAAAACGGCATCCGGAAACTTCTGTAAAATTTTCAGGGCGGCCCAAAGGTTGGATAAAAAATTATGGCCCTTTCGAACCGTTACTCTGGTCTCGAGCGAAAAGTCCTCCACCTCACCGGGTAACGATTCCTCATCTAGTCCAAGGAAAACGGCGTCCGGAAACTCCTGTAAAAATTTGGGGGCGATCCAATTAAAAAAAATGTTATGGCCTTCTCGAACCGACACTCTAGTCTCGAGCATAGAGACATCCACCTCATCGAGTAGGGATTCCAGTTCTACTCCAAGGAAAACGCCGTCCGGAAACTCCTGTAAAAATTTCAGGGCGACCCAACTGTCGAATTAAAAGTTATGGCCCTTTTGAACCATTCCTCTGGTCTCGAGCGAAGAGACCTCCACCTCACCGAGTACCGATTCCACATCTAGTCCAAGGAAAACGGCGTCCGGAAACTCCTGTAAAAATTTCAGGGCGATCCAACGGTTGGATCAAAAGTTATGGCCCTTTCGAACCAGTACTCTGGTCCAGAGCCAGAGACCTACGCCTCACCGAGTAGCAAATCCACATCTACTCCAAGGAAAACGGCATCAGGAAACTCCTGTAAAAAATTGGGGGCGAGCCAACAGTCGGATCAAAAGTTATAGCCCTTTCGAACCAGGACTCTAGCCCGGAGCGCTGAGACCTGCGACTCACCGAGTAGCAATTCCACATCTATTCCACGAAAAACGACATCCGGAAACTGCTGTAAAAATTTGGGGGCGAGCCAACGGTCGGATCAAAAGTTATGGCCCTTTCGAACCGCTACTCTTGTCCGTAGCATAGAGACCTCGACCTCACCGTGTAGCGATTCCACATCTACTCCACGGAAAACAGCATCCGCAAACTCCAATAAAAATTTAGGGACGAACCAACTGTCGGAGCAAGAGTTATGGACCTTTCGAACCGCTATGCTGGTCTGGAGCGCAGAGACGTCCACCTCTTCGAGTAGCGATTCCACATCAACTCCAAGAAAAACGACGTCCGGAAACTTCTGTAAACATTTGAGGGCGATCCAACGGTCGGATCAAAAGTTATGGCCCTTTCGAACCGGAACTCTAGTCTGGAGCGCAGAGACTTCCATTCACAGAGTAGCGATTCCACATCTATTCCAAGAAAAACGGCGTTCGAAAACTCCTGTAAAAATTTCAAGGCGACCCAACGATCGGATCAAAAGTTATGACCCTTTCAAACCGTTACTCTAGTCTATAGCACAGAGATCTCAGCCTCACCGAGTAGCGATTCAACATCTACTCCAAGGAAAACAGCAACCGGAAACTCTTGTAAAAAATTAAGGGTGAACCAACAGTTGGATCAAAAGTTATGCCCCTTTCGAACCGGTACCCTGGTCCGGAGCACAGAGACATTGGCCTCACTGAGTAGCAATACCACATCTACTCTACGTAAAACGTCGTCCGGAAACTCCTGTAAAAATTTCAGAGTGGCCTAACAATCGGATCAAAAGTTATGGCCCTTTCGAACCGGTACACTGGTCCGGAGGGCAGAGACCTCCGCCTCACCTAGTGGCGATTCAACATCTACTCCTAGGAAAACGGCGTCCGCAAACTCTTGTAAAAATTTGAGGGCGATCCAACGGTCGGATCAAAAGTTATTGCCCTTTCGAACCGGTACGCTGGTCTAGAGCACAGAGACCTCCGCCTAACCGAGTAGCGATTCCACATCTACTCCTAGGAAAACAGCGTCCGCAAACTCTTGTAAAAATTAGGCGGCAATCCAACGGTCGGATCAAAAGTTATGACCCTTTCAAACCGTCACTCTGGTTCGGAGCACATAGACATCGGCTCACCGAGTAGCGATTCCACATCAACTCTACGTGAAACGTCGTCCGAAAACTCCTGTAAAAAATTGGGAGCGATCCAACAGTCGGATCAAAAGTTATGGCTCTTTCGAACTGGTACGCTGGTCTGGAGTGTAGAGACCTTCGCCTCACCGAGTTGCGATTCAACATCTACTCCGGGGAAAAACAGCATCTGGAAACTCCCATAAAAATTTGACGGCGATCCAACAGTCGGATCAAAAGTTATGGCCCTTTCGAACTGGTACTCTAGTCTGGAGCACAGAGAACTCGGCCTCACCGAGTAGCGATTCCATATCTAATGCGAGGAAAACGGCGTCCAGAAACTCCTGTAAAAATTTCAGGGGACCTAACGGTCGGATCAAAAGTTATGGCACTTTCGAACCGGGACTCTGGTTCGGAATGGAGAGACGTTGGCCTCACTGAGTAGCGATTCCACATCTACTCCAAGGAAAACGGCGTTCGGAAACCCCTGTAAAAATTTGTGGGCGATCCAACGATCGGATCAAAAGTTATCGCAATTTCGAATCGGGACTCTGGTTTAAAGCGAGGAGACTTCTGTTCACCGAGTAGCGATTCCAAATCCACACCAAGGAAAACGGCATCCGGAAACTCCTGTAAAATTTTTAGGGCGACTCAACGGTCGGATCAAATGTGATGGCCCTTTCGAACCGGTGCTCTGGTCTGAAGCGCATAGACCTCGGCATCACCGAGTAGCGATTCCACATCTACTCCAAGGAAAACGGCGTCCGCAAACTCCTGTAAAAGTTTCAGGGCGACTCAACGGTCGAATCAAAAGTTATGGCCTTTTTGAACAATTACTCTGGTCCGGAGCATAGAGACCTCGGCGTCACCGATTAGCGATCCACATCTACTCCAGGAAAAACGGAGTCGGGAAACTCCCTTAAAAATTTGATGGCTATCCAATGGTCGGATCAAAAGTTATGGCCCTTTCGAACCGATACTCTGGTATGGAGCGCAGAGACCTCCTCGTCACCAAGTAGTTCCACATCTGGTCTAGGGAAAATGACGTTCAGAAACTCCTGTAAAAATTTGAGGGCGATTCAACGGTCCCATAAAAAATTATGGCCCTTTCGAATCGGTACTCTGGTCTGGAGCGCAGAGACCACCGCCTCACCGAGTGACGATTCCAAATCTACTCCTGGGAAAACAGCGTCTGGAAACTCCCGTAAAAATTTAAGGGCGATCCAACGGTCGAATCAAAAGTTATGGCCCTTTCGAACTGTACACTGGTCCAGAGCGTAGAGACCTCGGCGTCACCGTGTAGCGATTCCACAACTACTCCAGCAAAAATGGAGTCTGGAAACTCCCGTAAAAATTTAAGGGCGATCCAACGGTCGGATCAAAAGTTATGGCCCTTTCGAACCGGTACTCTAGTATGGAGCGCAGAGACCTCCGCCTCACTAAGTAGAAATTCCACGTCTACTCCAGGGAAAACGGCGTCCGAAAACGTCTGTAAATATTTGAGGGCAATCCAACAGTTGGAATCAAAAGTTATGACCCTTTTAAACCGCTACTCAAGTTCGGAGCACATAGACATCGGCCTCACCGAGTAGCGATTCCACATCTACTCCAAGGAAAACGGCGTCTGGAAACTCCTGTAAAAATCTGGTGGCGATCCAATGGTCGGATCAAAAGTTATGGAACTTTAGAACCTGTATTCTGGTCCGGAGAGCAGAGACCTCCGCCTCACCGAGTAGCGATTCCACATCTACTCCAAAGACAACGGTGTCCGGAAACTCCTGTAAAACTTTGAGGGCGATACAACGGTCGGATCAAAAGTTATGGCCCTTTCGAACCGGTATGGTGGTCTCGAACGACGAGACCTCCATCTCACCGAGTAGCGATTCCAAATCTACTCCAAGGAAAACGGCATCCGAAAACTGCTGTAAAAATTTGAGGGCGATCCAACGATCGGATCAAAAGTTATAGCCCTTTCGAACTGACACTCTAATCTGGAGCGAAGAGCCCTTGGCCTGACTGAGTAGCGATTCCACATCTACTCCAAGGAAAACGGCGTCCGGAAACTCCTGTAAAAATTTGAGGGCAATCCAACGGTCGCATCAAAACTTCTGGACCTTTCTAATCGGCACTCTGGTCTGGAGCGAGGAGCCCTTGACCTGACAGAGTAGCGATTCCACATCTACTCCAAAGAAAACAGCGTCCGGAAACTCCTGTAAAACATTGAGGGCGATCTAATGGTTGGATCAAAAGTGATGGCCCTTTCGAACTGGTACTCTGGTCTCGAGCGAAGAGACCTCCGCCTCACCGAGTAATGATTCCACATCTACTCTACATAAAACGTCGTCCGGAAACTCCTATAAAAATTTCAGGGTGGCCCAACAATCGGATCAAAAGTTATGGCCCTTTCGAACCGGTACTCTGGTCCGGAGGGCAGAGACCTTCGCCTCACCTTGTAGCGATTCAACATCTACTCCTACGAATGGCATCCGCAAACTCTTGTAAAAATTTAGGGGCGATCCAACAGTCAGATTAAAAGTTATAGCCCTTTTGAACCGGTACGCTGGTCTAGAGCGCAGAGACCTCCGCGTCACCGAGTAGCGATTCCACATCTACTCCTAGGAAAACGACGTCCGAAAACTCCTGTAAAAATTTGAGGGAGATCCAATTGTCGGATCAAAATTTGAGGGCCCTTTCGAACCGGCAATCTGGTGTGGACCGAAGAGCCCTTGGCCTGACCGAGTAGCAATTCCACATCTACTTCAAGGCAAACGTCGTCCGGAAACTCCTATAAAATTTTGACGGAGATCCAACGATCAAATCAAAAGTTATGGCCCTTTCGAACCGGTACTCTCGTTTGGAGCGAAGAGACCTCAGCCGCACCGAGTAGCGATTCCACATCAACTCAAGGAAAACGGCGTCCGAAAACTCCTGTAAAAATTTGAAGGCGATCCAACAATCTGATCGAAAGTTATGGCCCTTTCGAACCAGTACGCTAGTCTCGAGTGAGGAGACTTACACCTCACCGAGTAGCGATTCCACATCTACTCTAAGGAAACAACGAACTGAAACTCCTGTAAATATTTGAGGGAGATCAAACGATCGGATCAAAAGTTATGGCTCTTTTGAATCGGTACTCTCGTCTGGAGCGAAGAGATCTCCGCCACACCAAGTAGCGATTCCACATCTACTCCAAGGAAAATGGCGTCCGGAAACTCCTGTAAAAATTTAAGGGCGATCCAACGGTCGGATCGAAAGTTATGGCCCTTTCCAACTGGTACGCTGGTCTCGAGCGAGGAGACTTCCGCCTCACCGAGTAGCGATTCCACATCTACTCTAAGGAAACAGTGTCCTAAAACTCCTGTAAAACTTTGAGGAAGATCCAACGATAGGATCCAAAGTTATGGCCCTTTCGAACTGGTACTCTGGTCTGGAGGGAAGAGACCTTCGCTTTGTCGAGTAACGATTCCACATCTACTCAAAGGAAAACGGCGTCTGAAAACTCCTGCAAAAATTTAAAGGCGATCCAATGGTCGGATCCAAAGTTATGGCTCTTTCGAACCGGCACTATGGTTTGGAGCGCAAAGCCCTCCGCCGCACCGATAACGATTCCACATCTACTCCAAGGAAAACAGCGTCCGGAAACTCCTGTAAAAATTTGAATGCAATCCAACGATCGGATCGAAAGTTATGGCCCTTTCAAACCGGTATGCTGGTCTTGAGCGAGGAGACTTCTACCTGACCGAGTAGTGATTCCACATCTACTCTAAGGAAACAGCGTCCTGAAACTCCTTCAATTCCTGCTTTAGCTTTCTAAGTTTGCAGCACAATTGATACATTGGACAAACCCCCAAATTTTGATCCCATACTTTCTTCACAACGGGCATGAACTTGTCATGATTCATCCATATATCGAAGAATCTGAATGGTTTCTTTATTTCTCTCCCTTTGATACCACCTCTCCTTTTGAATCATCATTTTCTTTTGCCATAACACCTCATCACAATACATGAAATCCCTTCGGTTTCTAGGCTGC
>Ga0325402_1003444_pt1 | contig 14270 bp, 4 predicted proteins | sample PopdelMetagenome_22_FD_207212 | JGI IMG/M metagenome (GOLD analysis project Ga0325402, IMG submission 207212) | Populus deltoides microbial communities from Bellville, Georgia, United States - Xylem-PdKOR-R3 | ecosystem: Host-associated > Plants > Phyllosphere > Stem > Wood/Secondary xylem... | reverse complement strand
TAGGACTGCAACAAATTAACTTTGCCTGCCCATTACTTTTCTTCCTCGCGTGCCACACTTACAGAGTTTTTTTCAGCATTGTGAAAAACAAAAAAAACAATAATAAAGTAAAACAGTAAAAAAAAAACAATACATTTAATAAGTCGAAAATAATATTTGCAACTCTTATTTCATAATTGATATCTCTATACTCAAGTTGCATCTATCATTTATGATTTCATACAAAATTAAAGCCCAGATAATTTCATTATAATAGTGAGATTTGATGAATTAAGAATAGAATTGGGGTTTATTTAAGTTAAATTACAGATTATATCGAATTAAGTATAATATAAGATAATTAACTATAAAATACATGAATTGGTTTGATAATTTTGTTATAATTGCGAAATTTGATGAATTTAAGTTTTCGTCGATCAATTTGATAAATTTAAATTTTTGCTGATTATGTTACTGCTATGGTTTTGTTGCAATGCCTTCAAGAACCAGGATATAGATGGTATTTGCGTGGGTGATACTACTAGAGGTCTAATTCTTGGGAAATATCAAAATTGAAAAGGTCACACATATATTAAAATCTGTTTGCTTTGGAATTTCATCATCAAATTAACTCAAATCTCATTGTTGGGATGATGTTGGCAATTATAAAAAGAGATATAAGTACAAGTAGTGTAACGATTCAAGGTACCGTGAAGAGATTATGAGTATGGTGTCTCATATTGGAAGGCGTGGATGGTTATGTAGAAAATATTGGAGTGGTTGTTTTTACACATGAAGAGTCATTTCAAAATCTACTTAGAGTGCTGCTAACAATCAAAGATTCAAATCTAGGAATAATTGTCACTTGGAACCATAAAATAGTTAATGGCAATAAGGCAACACTTAGGAGAGATTTTTGGGCATTTGGTGCTTCAATTGATGTGTTTCAATACTATCATCCTTTGATTAGCATTGACAGAACTCACCTTTATAGTAGTTATAAGGACAAGTTATTGATTGTAGTTGTGTATGTTGTGAGTAATAGAGTTTATTCGTTGTGTTTTGTTATTGTTGAATAAGAGATGAACAATAATTAGAGTTGATTTTATAGATTTGCTTCGTTGATATGTAATTAGCAGTCGCCCTGGTTTGTGTATTGTATTAGATAGGCATGCGGCGATTAATAATCTCATGGCATGGGTTTGTCCTAAGCCTATTGGATATCATCGATACTGATCATGACACATTATGAGTAACTTTAACACTAAGTTCAAAAATATTACCTTGAAAATATATTGCATGAGATGTGTACAAATCCTTCAAAATAGTATTTTAATACTTTATATGAGGATCTAATGGAGACTAATGATGTGATCAGAGCATGACTAAAAGCTGAATCTAAATAAAAATAGGCATTGTCTTATGTTTTTAATGGTTGTTGTTATGGCAATAAGACGATGAATTTGTCTGAAGTTTTAAATAATATTTTGAGAATTATCATTGGGTTGCTTGTGTTGACCATAAATATTTTGTAGAGCGTATAGAAAACGTTAAAGAATTTTTAAGTCATGATGTATTGTGGCCTTCAATTATCTATGAAAGTAAACGAATACCAACAACCAAGAGACCCAAGCTGTAATTTTCAGGTGAGGAAAGAGAAGGGGAAAAAAGACTCACCGATGACAAACCGAACCACCACCTGCAACACCCGTTATACCAATTGGAAAAGGACATGAAGATGGTTCCAATAAAATGATGAAAGGGCAATTTTGGTTGTCGGGAAGCACCACACACACTGTTAAAAGGAAATGGGTGCCTCTCATATGCCCACGAGCGAGCCACACCCACATGTCTTTTTTTTTACCAAAGTGTCATGAAGTTGACTTTTGAATTACAAAAAACTATTGTGAAAAACTAAAAAAGCTATTTGACCTGGGCTTAAATTTCTTTATTTTAATGGTATTTTCATTATTTTATTGTGCATTATAATTTTTTATTAGTTTTTATATTTGATCAAATACCAAATTGTCCCTTGGCTTAAATTGTAATAACAAAAAAACTATTGTGAAAATATAAAAATACCCATTGACATTAGGTTTGATTTTTTTACTTCTAAGTGTATTCTGGTCCTTTCACTATATAATCAACCTAGAAAAATACTTATTTGTTTATGATAAATTTGAAAATGACAAATAGATCATGTGAAAAGATTTAAATACTCTTGAAAGCCAATGTAAAGTTATTTGGGTGGAGAAACAAAAATATCATTACATTATTCCAGTGAGTAGTGTTTACATGTTTGGAGCTACGATGTTGGTGTTTTTCAAGAGGTTTTAGGTTCTGTTAATATTTGGCTCAGATAGGGAAGAACAATTGTCAATTTTAATACATAAAGTTTCTAGCGTGGAGAGTTTTGAATCATTAGAGAGTGATAGTTAAAAAAAGTATTATATGCTGGAAGATATTACGTGTACTTGGTAGGTAAATTTGTTGTTACTATATACATATTATCAATAAGTTAGTATAAAAGTTTAAGCTCTATGAGTTTTTTCTTGATTATTGTTTTAGGAAAACAAATCATGAATTACTCATATCAATATGTTCACACTATATAATTTAAGTAATAAAGAATCTATTACATAAAAGTTCAACAAAATAAACTATTACATAAATTTATGATAAATACATTCAAAAAAGGGATTTCTCTATTACTTTATTAACCTAAGTGAATAGACAAAAGCGACACCAAATGTATCAACTAGAAGTTGGTCCAACCAATAGCCCATTCACAGGGCACCAGTCTCAAACCGAAAAAATGGTTCAACCAATCACCCATTCTAAGGTGTCAAGTACCTACCTGAAATATATGCTCTGCTAGTCATCCATTGCTGTTGTTTGGTGCCCACAGCTTCACTTGTATCAATAAGTATACTAGATTAAGTTCAAGCTTAGACCATATATATACACATTTCACATTCCATTTCCTCAATAATTCAACATTTTCAGTCAAACACAAATCTAAACAAGAAGTAACAATTTATTACTTTCAGATGATTCAATATGAGTGTCTCTGAACATTGTTCGGTATTTTAGTCACATACGAAGTTCTAGAACTCTATTTTATACGGGATTTTTATTTTTGTAAAGTTAAAACACCGGTTTACAACTTTTATACGTACAACTAAACCTAGTTTTGCCACCAACATACTGAAATTCAAAATTTTCAATAGCACAAAAACTTGTCCTGCTGATTTCGGTTTAGACCCTTTATTGGTTTTTATTTCATATCTAGTGTTTTTGTAACTCCAATTTAAGCAAAGTCAGTTGCATTTGAAAGGTAACACCCGTGTCTAATACTTTGATGATGAAATTATCTCACATTCTATCATCTTAAGGTCCAAATCTTAGTGTAAAAACTAAAATACAAATTTTCTAGTTTTTTTTTCCTAAGTTTAACAAGTATCTTTTTGTTTCCCATGTCTTTTTCCATCATTTTCATCACTCATTAACATATAACACCTTCACATATTATCATTTAACATAATCTAAACCCATCAAAACCACTCTTTAAAAATTGAATTTCTCTTTACTAACTTATTTTCCATCCATCATCTATATCAAATATCAACATCTTACAATTCAAACACAATTCAAATTTCATTACCCATAAACCTCTACCAAAACATTATTTAACAACTTAACCATTCAAGAAAAATATAAAAACAAATTAAACTAACTATTAAGAGAATTTATTACTCTTATTAAAAAAAAAGATAAAGTAAAACTTGAAACACACTTTTTTCATCCCTTTATTTTTTTTCTCAAACCGCCTCCTCTCTCTATCCAATCTTTGGGATCTCTCAAGTTTTTTTTCTTAAACCCCCCTCCTTGCACTCTTAGATTGCTTAATCTAGCTTTTCTTTAAGTTTGGATGATGAATTTGCAAGGTTTTCCTCTCAATGTTTTTCTCTCATGTTTCTTTCTTTCCTTGGCCAACCAATATTTTTGGAATTTTTTAGAGATTTCTTCTCTATTTATATCTATAAGTTCCCTTGCTTACACCTTGCCCCCTCTCACTTTCTTTATTTTCACATTAGTCCCTCATGTTTATGAAATTCCCATATTAACCTTTTATATTTTATCTTATTTTTACATTGCCCCCACCATTTCTTTTATTTATACATTAGCCCTAATATTTCTCTTATTTATACATTTGCCCCATAAATTCCTTTTATTTACTAAACTTCTTAGGTCTTTATTATTGCTTTCAATTTCATTCTTTATCAATTAAACTTCTAATTAATTCAATTAATTTGTTCAAATGAACCCTTCCACTCATCAATTACATTCTTAATATTTATTAACTTCAACATTTTTTTATCTAATGGTTTACATGATGATTCCAACCAAAATCTTTTTCATTTTGACCGAACATAATTCCTCTCACCACATTTACCACTTTAAATATATTTTTTTATCCAATGGTTTACGACATGGTTCAGTATAAAATTTTTTGTAAAGTGAGACTTTTTAATTGTAGGGTTGATTTCATGAGAACATAGTTGAAAATTCCTTTCCTAATAATAGGGTTAGATTTCTTAATGTTTTCTAATTGCAGGGCTAACACTTATCCTTCTTCATGGCAGGGTTGGACTTTTTGATAGTGGGGTTGGATTTTCTGGTGTTTCCTGATTGCAAGGCTAAATTTGAGATTCCTTTCCTAATATGGACCATTTTCTAATTTCTTTTTCTTGTTATCCATTAGGAGCCTTACTAGGTCCTCTTTTCTAGAGTCTTGTTGGACTCTTCTTTTGTTGAAACCTTGTTGGGTCTTTAATCATTGAAAGCCTTGCTAGGCTTAGTACCTTGTTAGGTTCTTTTTTATTATAGTTTTGCTAGACTCTTTCTTTGTTAAGACCTTGTTGGGTTTTAATCAAACAAAGCCTTACTGGGTTTTTTTGTTGGAGTTTTGCTGAACTCTTTCTTACTAAACCTTGATGGGTTTAGGATTATCTTGAGCCTTGCTAGGCTTTGGAATTTTATTAGATTCCTTCTTTGTTGAACCTTTGTTGGGTTTTAAAAACCAAATCGAGTCTTACTCAGCTTAGAACCTTGCTAGGTTCTTATTTTTTAGAGTCTTGTTAGACTTCATTGAGGATTATTTCTTATGCAATTCCTACAAAAATATTATGCAATGATTTGGGCTTAAATAACATACATGTATCTTTATCTGGTTGGAAATATAGGCCTCATCTTTCTTACAAATCATCATTTGATTGGTAGAAAGGTTTATTGCTATCGATCTGGCCCCTTGGTTGCTTAGCTTAAATCTTCAGCCCACTAAGGTTTTTCTAATGTGTTTGATTGTCTTTTCATCATATAAGTCCGCTCTGGTTTTGCCCATATGATCAATGAGTTTGATTTCCTCTTTTTTGCATTAGCCTGCGTGGGTTTTACCCATGTGATCAATATGTTTGACCATTCCTTGAGAGGTGACACAATATTAATTATGATATTGCCCTCTAGTCAGATGATGCACCCTAATTTATGATATTTTTTCACCATTGACCGCTCATTTCAATAAAGAAGTGGCACTCTATTACTCTCACTTTCTAAAGGAGTTCATCAAATCATTTGTTATCAATGATTATTGTAAATTTTCCTCAACTACTGCATTCATGTGATAATATTTTTTAGGTATTATATCCATCTTTCAAAGGGTAAATTGGATTTTTAGACATACAGATGCCTTCAAGTATAGCATTACTCTCAACCACTGATAGAGTTCATCAAACCATAGACTGTTATTAAGCAACATTATCCTTAGCCGATCTAGTTGTGCTCATTCTTTTACTCGTCATCAAGAGGCATTTATCATCGTCAGATGTTGTTCATAGTTTTAATGGATCATAATTTGATTATGGGCTTCTTTACCCCCCAACTAATCTATATATTGTCTATTATCCCTCTAAAGGCCCAATGCCTTACCCCTAGTTACTCAACTTGTCATTTCCTGTCAAGAATCTTGTAAATGCAGTCAGTGACCACTTTTGTCTTGAAATCACTTTTTTGTTTTAGGATTAACTTGTAAATCTCAAAGATTATGCTCATTCAAGTCCAATTATTGCCATGAAATCATGAAATATAATTTTAAAAGTGTTTTCATTGATCGTAATCCCAAGACATGTCACTTAATACTAAGATGCATCTTCTGTGCATTTTTGGTTGAGAATTGACAGGGTATAGGTTGAGAAAAGATGTTAACTCAAAGTTGGGTTATCTATGGCTTAAATGAATTTTTGCATTTTAAAAATAGAATTTTACATGATTTAAGCTTAAAACAATTTATCTTTTTAATTTCTTACAATTATCAGGGACTTTAATCTCTTTTTAGAAAAAAGATGATTTGGTCTAGTGAAGGTACATAATTAGGTGATCTTTTGTTTTGTAGGTTTTAAAGCAAAATACTTGAATAAAAACTCGAAGTTTTGTTATGAATAATGACGAGTAGTTTTGTTTGCAATGTCATGATTCTTTTGAAAAAGTTCTTTGCATTTTGAGAATGTCATTTATGGGTTCAGTTTGTTTGCTTGCTTGATTAAAAATGACTTTTACAAGCATATAATGAGGTTATGGCTCCTGGTTATGAAAGAAATAGATTTATAGGCTCAAAGAGTGTTTTAAGATTCTAAAAACTTAAGATCATTGTCATTATATCTTTCAATCTTCTGTTCTTTTATAGTTGATTTGCCTTTTTTGCTTGCTTTAATGGGATATCCTCATTATATCCTAGTGTGGGGTGTGATCCTAATCAGGGTTTTTATAAAGAAAAACTTTTTCAGGATCAAATGGGGATCACAAAGGATATATTTTAGAATATGAAGGGATAACAAAGATGGTTTTTCATCATTTCAAGCACAAATGGATAGATCAAATAGATTTTGTCCTTATTTAGTGTGATTGTTTTTTCATAAAGACTTATATTTTTGTGAATCAATGACTAGCAAAACAAACTACATGTGATTATGCATACAACTAAAATATAGACCAAGAGATATGAGATACGAGCTTTCTGTACATTTTTCATTTTTTGCATCTTGGTTCAAAATTGTTTAGTCACCTCGGAATGAGAATTGCTTGAATGATTCATATTCTAGATTGTTTTAAGAAAACATCGAATTATTTCTGAAATCAAAAGGGTTTTCAAAATCGATATAGGTAAAATGTTTTGAATAGAGTCATGGAGTCAGACATAAAAGTCAGTTTTGTGAGTTTTAAAAAGGTGAGGATTACCTCTTAGTATCTTGCATAACGCACCTTAGGGTTGTACTTCCAATAAGGAATTCAAAGCAGGGCATCTTAAAAGTGTTAGTAAACAAGTTGACCATTTTTTTTCTAGCAGTGGAGGATCCACTTGAGTAACAACCCCAAACCATCTCTAGACGTATTCTAGAATAAATTCCTTATCATCTATTTCTATATTTTGCATGTTAAATATGTCTGAAGCGATATCCATGATGTACTTATATTTTTTAATGAAAGCATCTACCAGATTTCCACTTCTAAATTTTCATATTGTCCAGCCTCATATATCAGCCTAATGCTGCCTCACCCAAATTACCCTGAAAAAAATGCATCAATAATTTTTCATCGTGCATTATTTCTACCATTTTATTGTAATAACATTTAAGGTAAGTGACAAGACACTGAGTTCTGGTATACTTAATAAACTTGGGTACATGAAACTTCTTTAGTACAATCGCATTCAGGACTAGACACATCTTGATAGCTTAGACATGATCATACAAGCCCACTCCTTCGATAGCCCTTATCCTAGCATCTAACGCTGCTATATTATCATAACCAATGTTTTCAAAGGATTTTATCTTGTAGGATTCATTTGAGAATGCATCCACAACTGCTGGGGTCGATACAGGTATTGTTGATTGCACAAATTTTGTATTACATTGAGTTTTCTAACTCTGTCCATTCTTTCTTTCTTCAGGCTGAATTGTTGTAAAAGTCACAAGCCAATTGGACGGAGCTTCACCATAGAGGTGTTTGAGTGTCTGCTTAAGAAAGCTTGCAATGCGAGTTATGTTAACCTTCAGGGAGTCCAACTCCTTGAAGAAATAGGCATCTTGGTGAGTGTGTTCTTCATATTTCATGTTTCCTTGTCGAAGTTGGGTAAACTCTATAAATTTGGACTTTGCGAGGACTTATATTTAAACCTGGATATGCACATATGACATTTAAACCTTAAATCATGAATACATGTATGCTTATTACTGCAAGTGTATGTACATGTACATAGAATATAGATTAACTTGTTCAAAGGGTTAATCCATAACTTCTTTGTTGAATACAGGCAACAATCCATAGTCTGAGAAAAGATCTTTCCCAGGTCTTCATCTTGGTTAAATCTCGTACACATTGGAGAGAATAAAACAAAAACGTATGTCAAAGCCTCTTTTTTTAAAAAGACAAAATAGTTCTTATGTGCAGTAACTTCTCGGTCTTGGTCCTTAGGCAATTCCTCACAACTAGTTGCATTAACTGATATTCTTACTTGTATTAAAAAAAAATCATGGTCTTAGCTCAGAAAATCCTAGGAAGTTCAAGATTATTGATCAGGTCTGCCTTGATGCAAAATAAATTATTAGGCAGTCCATATCCTAAGGGCAGGTTCTAAGCTACTACATGAGGGGTAGGCTAACTACCTGGTCTCAAAATGGTCTATGATTCATCTAATGACCACCTTTTATGAAGGCAGTGTAGGGGTTTATAAGGAATTATTAGGACACAATATGACCACCATTACCAAGTAAACACTCAGCTCATAGTTGAATGTTTCACGAATATGAACTGCTACTCTTCACTTAACCTAGAATTGGCTTTAGTCTCAAAATTAAAATGCAGAAGGCATTAATTCATACCCGATGTACTTATGCATGAGCAGTATGTAAAACAAAATGCATGCTAAAATAAAATTGCACAGACAAAAAAAAATATACAAGCAAACAAGAAATAAGAACAAATAGCAACACGAATCAATCTTAACCTTCTATTTCTTACAATAATAACATTAATCAACTCAGAGAGAAAAAGTGAAGGATCTCATGCATTTTCGCTTCTAATGTTCAAAGAAAATGAAAATCAATAGCAAATAAAAAGAGAGGAATTTTAATTCAAAGAAAAGAAGATCTATGCCTTGTTTTTTATTATTTCTTTTGTTTTAGAAAGAGGGGGGTGGAGTAGTGGTTGTTGGATTAAATGGTGACCAATGTGATTGGTAAAATGAGGTGAGTGGGATCGTGGTTTACTTAGGAGTGAAAAGTGAAAATTTTCAACTTTCAAATGTTAGCCAAAAATATTTATTTTTTAATTGGTATCGGCAATGGATTTTCTGTTTCGTATTTGATGTTTTCAATTCAACAATGAAAAATCCATCACAAATCCTTTACATAGTTTTTTATGATAAAGTATTGTTTCGCACGGATTTTTCGTTGTTAAATCTATTGTTAGTATTAAGAAAATCATATATACATGTTTCGTTGTTAATCCATTATTTAATCAACAATTTAGCTATTCTATTACTAAAATCTTATGCTAATAGCCATATTTTTATTAGTGAAACTAATTGATAAAAGAGTTTAAAGACAATTTTCTCAAGATAATTCAGGCATATTTTTGAACTCAAGCCTCATTTAGATGAAGGATGTAGATCAATTTAACTATACTGAATGGTTGAACTATGAGTAAATTACCAAAACCTCCCATAGTTTGGATGAAGGATGCAAATCAATATAACTATACCATATGGTTGAAACAAGGGTAAATTAAATTATAATACTTTGCACCCTCACTTTTCATAAATTATAGATAATTAAAGGAGAAGTATTATTCAAATCATTGAAAAATTAAAAATATTAAAATATCCTCATATAAAATAACCATCTAAATAAAGAATGCCCCCTATATCTTCTTCATTTTACTCTATACATATATATCTCTCTCTTTCTTTTCACTACCAAGTGAGTGTTTATTTTCATGGTATAACATGCTTATAAAAGTGTTTTTTTTTTAAATTGCTTTGCGCTTGAAAAAATATTAAATTGATGATTTTTAGATGTTTTTGGATGATTTTGATGTGTTGATGTCAAAAGTAAAAACAAATAAAAAAACATCATTTTAATACATTTTTAATTGAAAAACACCATACATGAATCACAATATCAAACTCATACTTAAACCTAAACTAAATCCACCATCTCTTTTTACGGAATCAACCATCTACCATCATTTTTATAAATTCTTAAACCTTTTTTTTATGAATTTTAACATAAAATTTATAGATTAACCGAAACTAAACTACACGATGTTATGTAAAAATGTGTGCATAGCCTTAGCTAGTGATAAATTCAGCCAACTTATGAAATGTTATAATTGAAATTCTAAAAAATAAAAAAGGTAGTAAAAGTAAACTCCTCTTAGTATTTGAGTGGAATGCAATAGCTAGGTTTTCAAAATTGATAAAAATTTAATGCACCATTATTTTCCTCTAGTCTTTTAGACATTCATGTTTGAAATACTTAATTAGTAAATTTAAAAGGAAAAAAAAAACATATTTATTGTCTTTTACATGTCATGTTATTTTTTCATAGCTTTTATTGACATGATTACAAGAGAGATGAGAGTTCAATTATTTTGCTTATTGCTTTTGGGATAGAGAATATCATGTCTAAGCATTACATTAAGAAAGCAATGTTAAAGTTTTGTGTAGGGAGGTTGCACAGAGATGTGAAAATTCTCATAGATATATGGAGATTTTAATGAAAACATGAAGATATTATTGTAAAGATTTTATCAAAGATAAGGAGATGAGCAATGTTTGTTGTGAATGAACTTATTGTTCTTGAATCCTCCTATCTCTCATTTTTAAAAATAATATTTATAAATCTTATTCACATTAGCTTACCTCGTAAAGATATATGATGATGGAAAATACTTGAAAATTGAGTTTTTAATTGTTATGCCTTGATACACCATTAATGTTGAAAGATATGGTATTTTTCAATGGTTGTGGTTCCTTGTCGTGTCATCCATGAAGAAGTGAGTGGCTGGTAGGTATCATTTAAGGTAACACATAGACTGGAAATAACCTTTAACATGAAAGGAGGTGTCCTGCTCTATGTAGAGAATTTGGAGTGTGCCGATGCATGGTGCGTGGTACTATTCTGACTTCTTAGAATTAAAAAATATATTGAGGTGCATGCCTAAATGTTAGTATTGGATTGAGGGGGAAAATGACTGATAACCCGTTTAGACTTTGTGTAGGTGAGTTGGTATAGCTGAGGTCGTTCCGGCTTGGCCCAAACGACCTGATTGTTCTTTTTTATTTTATTTTATTTTTTAATGTACCATAAGGTAAAAGCCAACTACAAATGAAGTAAAGGCAAAAACAGCCAAGAGATAAGAAAGGGCAGAGGAGCATAACATCAAACATGAGACTAAAGTATATGTTTCCAAAACATGAAAAGTCAATTTATTACGATAGTATTCAAAACCAGGGACGAAAGAATAATTAGCTTTAATATTTTAGATGTTTGTGAGGAATTAAATTGCTAATTTTTTTGGGAAAAAATGTTGAGAATGTTCCAATTAAATTAACCCAATTTTTTCTTTACTTTCTTTTGATTTTCGCTGTGCTGAGGAATCGTGCCTTCATAAATTTGGTTAAATTACAATGAAATGAGAGAAAAAATGGCATCGTGTACCTTCCAGCCATAAGTGGCATGTGACAGAAGCATCATTGTAAGGTCACGAGTGGTTAAAGCTCATAATATATCATATCAATGTCAATTAGGTTAACACACAAACACACACACACACCATTTCATATCACACTCTCTGATAATTCGCTTTTGCTTTCACGATTCCTAATACCATGTGCAACCTTTTGCACCAATTCTTTTTACATTCTTGCACTTTATGGGTAAGATTTTAGGTTATTATTATCACATGAAACCCTTTTGGAAAGAAGACTTCCAGTGCGCACGGGTTCTCACCTTTTCATATAAGAATGAAAGCAATATATATTTATTATTGTTTTCATTGTATTTATTAATTTATAGCAACATATTACTTAGATCCTCGGAATTCTTTTTGTTTTTTAATGGTGCTTGAATCTAAATGAAAGATTAAAAATAAAACAAAACGACCCTAGCAGTCAACATCAGTCTAACAAGACCACAAGAGCAGATCGATGATCATGACTAAATTATGAACAATTTGGTTAATGTAAAATGTATTTATTGCAGAAAATAGCAGAAGTGGGAATGACTTGGGGGTTGTATTTTTCTGTTTCTCAAAGGAATGATCGATCAAAGGCATATTAATAAATTTCTGGTGTTGTGATAAGAAAATACCTAACACCCATTAAAAAAAAATTGAAGAAAATTGAAGAAATTTCCAGGTGCCATAATGCGGTGCCAGGGGCGGCTGATTATCATTCAAATAATTGAAGAAAATGACTGTAGCCATTTTATGTGTTGTGAAAGCGCTTTCTTGTGACAAGGAAATGTATGTGAGCATTTTAGTTATGTCAATAGCTCTCCAAGGCTTTTGCATCACTTTTGCTATATTAGTGTAATCAAGACTGGAGGGTTGCGCCCCTTGCTGTTTGTTCAAGAGGCAGATGAAAGTTGCAGGCTATTTCTGATCGCCCTCGTGCACCAATTATTATAGGTACTGCAGATGCAATAATATATATATATTCGTTCAAAAAAAAAACAATAATTTATGTAGGCTCGTATACACATATAAAAATTACGAACCTAGCTCCACCATGGTTTGGATAGTTGTTAATTAAAGGGTATTTGGGTTTAATAAAGTAGTTGCTAGCATCATTTGCAATATTTTAATACGGTGCCATGACTGAGTAATCGAATGATCAAGCACGAGGAGTTGGAGAATAGTTATGAGTTTGAGTGGATTTGGTCATGAAAAATAGTGCAAATCAATTGATAACACTATCACATGCTTTAATTTTTATATATTTTTCATACTATATCATTTTCAGTGTTATGCTGCAGGTACTGAATCAAGTTTTTTTTATTAAAAAAATATTAAAGTATTTTTAATGTGGATTTTAGTAGAAAATATTTTTTATTATATATAAAAATTGAATTGATGTGATCTGGTCGACAACCCGAATGACCAATAAAAATATAGTTTAACTCAGAAAAAAATCAAGACATCTTTTTAAATATTAAAAAGATATCATATTAGATTGACTCGAATCAATTCAGGTTAACCTGCCAAATCCGCTACTCAGGTCATGAGATCTTAATAACTCTATATAAAACAAACAAAAAATTATTCAACTTAATTCTCAATCAACTCAATGTTGAAGAAAGAAGTTGAGAAAAAATTAATTAAAAATAACAAAAAAATGATATAAGTCAACACGGCTAACTTGCAAAACTCGCGATCCAGATTATGAGAGCAAAATAACTCTATAGAAAGTAAATCAAGATAAATTATGAAGTTCAATATTTAATAAATTCAATATTAAAGGATGAAATTAAAAAAAAGTCCTAAAAATTTTAAAAAGTAAAGTGAAAAAGACATTGACAATTCATTATTTATTGTTAAAGTGAAATATCAAGTCTATTAATATATCGTAATTAATTTGTACTAGTATTAGTTTTTTGTACAAAGAATAGATTGGAACTCCGGAAATTTTATATAAAAATAGAATATCAATTAAGCTATAGCCCATCAGCTATTTCTGCTGGTAGTAATTGTTATTATGTTTCTGGTGGAAGAAATTATTATTATTATCAATCATGCTTAATTATATGGAAACAATTTTAATTTGTTGGTGCAATAGATCTCATTATTTATTTATATGATTGACAATCATCCAGTGCTCCGTACTAGAAGCTACTGACTGAATTCTCCTCCTCCTCCTCCTCCTCCTCCTCCTCCTCCTCCTCTTCTTCTTCTTCTTCTTCTTCTTCTTCTTCTTCTTCTTCTTCTTCTTCTTCTCTTCTTTTTTTGATTCTACAAGTTATTCTAACACTTGCCAAGTTGGGAAGACAATTGTAAACAGCAACTCTTTTTTAACATTCGGGAAAGGGGAAAAAAAGGAAAGGAAAAGGAAGGATAACTGTGCTGTAGAATGATGATACCTATATGATCGATTTTTATGATGCAGCCGAACACACAGATCATCAACTGATTCCTTTGGACAAGATGCACCTTTTATTTAAGATATCATTAATACT
>Ga0325402_1003442_pt1 | contig 14273 bp, 13 predicted proteins | sample PopdelMetagenome_22_FD_207212 | JGI IMG/M metagenome (GOLD analysis project Ga0325402, IMG submission 207212) | Populus deltoides microbial communities from Bellville, Georgia, United States - Xylem-PdKOR-R3 | ecosystem: Host-associated > Plants > Phyllosphere > Stem > Wood/Secondary xylem... | reverse complement strand
TGCATCTTCGAAGACTCCAACTCACCCAATGTCACCTACCACACAAAAAGTCTTCAGCTGACGTGGCCACCTTGAAGAGATGATCTCATCCTGATAGAGCCCTATGAATGTTGCTTCAAGGAACCATGCAACCTCAAAAATATCAGCCATCCATGCCCTCATGAAGTAAGTACATAGACTTTCCAGAAACCACATTACATGACAGCACCCACGTGCCATCTCACGTGACAAATTAGCTTGGGAGTGTCCTTTAAGCAAGGATCAATGGCCAGGATCTCTCCTGTATTGTTTCTTTGACCATGTTGAACCTCCATAAATACCATAGGCCTAAATTCATTTCCTCCCTTCAAACTTGCCGAAGAAAAATCACTCACATAGGCATAGCGGCGCCCTAAATACATGCTATAGTTTGTGTTTTTTTCTCTTATAATTAAGGTCATGAGCAAAATCATGTCCGATAATCCCCCTGATTGGTCTCAATTTTATCAACAACATCTCTCGAACCAAGTTTTACCTCCTATTCGACCCATGTTCAACGATCGTGGTGGCGCTGATGTGAATATCATCACCAGCACCACCATGGACACGGCTAGCATATCGAACCCAATGGGTTCGGGCAATCCTAGCTCAAGTGGTCATTTGAGCCCCGAAGGTCGAGTTGCCAAGCCTATTCGTAGAAGGTCTAGGGCTTCAAGAAGAACCCCGACAACATTACTCAATACAGACACCACGAATTTCCGAGCCATGGTGCAACAATTCACTGGGGGTCCTAGTGCGCCATTTGCAACAGGATCACAAATTAATGCCACAAATTTTGGTTATGCAGTAGGTGTTCATCGTCAAGGCCATCATGGTAATCACCCTAGTCCAGTTATGATGCCCCCGGGGTATCATTTGCAATATCAGCAGCAGCAGCAGCAGCAATTTCAGCAGCAAAGCCAGCCACCACCATCATACATGTTCTCACTGAGAAACAGTAACATGGGTACTAATACTAGTACTACCACAGCTCCTGGTGATGTGTTTTTTCAAAGACTTGGAAACCCTAGAGCCGCGACAACCATGGAAGTCTCTGATCACGGGTACTCAACTGAAGGAGCTGTAATTTCCTCCCTGGTGGCTCCGCCTTCTAGGCCTCCATCTTCCAGCTCCAATGAGAACAGAAGTAATACTTTCTTATTCTGAGAGGGACATAAAGACGAAAGTTAGGCACTGACTTGTCCTATGAGACAACCATTGACCAACGTAAATATTATGCTACTCATGACACTTGATAGCATTTTTTTTTTCTTTTTTTTCATTGGTTTTCTTTCTTCTTTTTGCTTGGCTCTGAAATGTGGCAAGTACTCTTCTATTTAAGTCTGCCACATGCTTTGTTTCTTAGCTCTTTTTTTTTTTTTTTTTTGTTGCTTTCGATCATTAGAAATATATTGTTAATTATAATTTTCAAGGCATTTGGTTTGCTTTCAAAAACCATGGGCCAAGTATGATACAAGGAAATAAGTATGCTAGCTCGTTTTATTCACTTTATATATTTAATTACACATATGCAAGCTTCCAAGGAGAATTAATCTTTGAACGACTGCCGAATTGCTAATTCAAACACTTAGATTGAATCATCGAAAAAATAAATGAACAATATTAAACATATTTTATTTGTTAATTTTTTTGATTGGCCACTTGTTGTGATCTACAACTAATATTAGAAAGTGATTTAAATAAACACCCAATAATATTAAAAGTTATTTGTCAGTGCGGTGCAGTATTATTTATTAGTGCGGTACACTGTAGCGCATCATATTAACAAACAGGCTCTAATTAAAAAAAATAACTATTTTATTTGAAAATTTTCCTCCTTTAATAACTTATTTTTTTTTTATGACTTTGATTCAATTTTATTAATGCTAATCTTATCTAAAATTAGTATTATTTTTTAAGAAATACTAAGCTGAAATCAGTGATTTTTAAGAAAAATGATGACTTCGTGAAACATTTTCTAGCATTAATTTCTAAGAAATGGAGAAAGAAAAATCCAGGTGTATATTCTTTGTACAACTACCTTTATCTAACTTTATGTCACAATTAATGACGATAAATACTCTTCCAAATTGAGAGAAAAATAAAAAAACTTTTCGTGAGTTGTAGGGAATTTAAGACCTGAAATTTCCCAGAAAGAGATTGATTTGAGTGAGAGATGGGAAGAGGGGGTGAATGTGGGTGTATCATGGGCCTCAATGACATGGAAAGGAAAAGGTCCACTTTAATTACAAAGTCAAATATACACCCTAATCTTTGCTATTTTGAATTAATATGGGTGCCTTTTGATTCACTAAGATTACATCAATCCCTAATTGGCTAATTGAACATTATTATCTAAGCCACCATAATTTTCAACCTAATTACAGTAATTAGGTTATGTCAATCACGTGGATAAATATTGAATTTGAAGGCAATGAAATAATTGGCTTTGTCTTCTATATATTTTTTGTGGAATGTAATTGATATTACTAGAGGGAAATGAAATACTTAATTCTGGGATGTTTGTAATGGAATGTAATTGAGTAAAATAGAGTATGGTGTGGCTTTTATGTCTATTTTTAAATTTATTATTGTTTATCTTAATTAATTTTTTATATAATACGGATGATGTCATCTGATGTCATCTCGGTCGTCATTGATATTAATTAATTAATAAATAAAGTTAAGTATGTTTTATAATAATTTAAATATTAAACGAGTACAATGATTATAGAGGGAAGAAAAGTAATTTATTGTGGGAGCCAACCATATGAAATAAATTCCCAACAAATTCTATGCCTAAAATTGTTTTGTTTTGGTTCCACTTTACCTCCCCTTACAAATCATGGTTTAAAATAGGGATGAACAAGCACTAAGACTTAGTAGTCAAAAGGGATGCCTTTCTTCCTCCCTAAGGTTTTTGAGTTCTGGTTTTTAAGTGAAATATGCATATAAATTATTTGCAAATGGCATATATCTATATATCAAATAGTAAAATAAACCACAAAAATCTCATTTTACAGGGATCACACAATTTCATATTTATTAAACCAAAATTAAAGTATGAGCCAAGGCAATGTTTAGATCATAAATTAGGTTAAATCAATTTTTTTAAAAAAATTAATGGGATTAATCCAGGTTTTTAACCAGGTTATATAAAATTAATTTTCTTATTTATTATAAAACTAGTCTACATCGAGTTCGGTTTAATAACTTGCGAAATTACTTTTTAATGCTCATGGCTAAACATTCAAGTTCAATAATTAGTTGGTGTCACTTTTGACCCTAGGAATCCGAATACTCACAGAAATAAGAGGATTGCTCCATATAATATAAAAGGGATTTGATCCTTTGGTACAATTCAGTATAATCACATGTGCAAAAATGCTATAAACAATAATATGGCATCAATCATCAAATGAATTTGACTAATATGATTGACCATTTGAAAATACCATGCTAGCCGTGCCAAAAATATCCCTCTTGGAGAGATAAGCTTAGCAGAACGGAATGCTGCCTGCCTAACAAATACAAAATAGATTTAAATATCAATCTACATTGTTTTATTTTATATTTATATCTTTGAGAAATATTTAACTTGGATTAATTTAAAAATTAACTCGAGTTAAATTTTAAAAAATTATATAAAAGTTAAGTCAATTAAATATATAATAAATTAATTTTTCAACCTAATCCATATATTAAATCAGGTTTAATAAGTTGGTATAAATGTACTTCACGTGGAAGGTGGAAGTGAACACGTTTGTCTTGAATTAGATTGAAGCAACAGAGTTACAGAGGGATTGGATGTTTGTCTCTTCTGTTTTTTCAAGGTGGGTTATAGAAAACACTAGCAAAGTCTTGTGTCATGCTATTTCAGAGCTCCTTGAAGGTATCAAACATTTGACCCAACTAATCCTCGGGTCACATGCTAACAACCTTTGCCCACAGTGCTCCGAGTTCATGTAGAACAGAACTGTTTAACTGGTCAATTATAGTGAGGCCTTGTATAATTACTGACTCTTAAGGTAAATCCCTATACTATGATTGATTTGATGCACACGGACCACCTCCTATGATTGATTTGATGCACACGGACCACCTCTAATTTCCAAGTAATAATCTCTTGTAGAAAACACTTCAGTAGCTTGCGCAGGCAACCGAGTGTCAGCTTGCAAGACATGCGGGATGTTACAGCTCATGTGGCACAGATTATGGAAAGCTGTTCCATCAATCATCGCACTGGTGGATACCCTAGAAATGTCCATGAACTGTAGTTAGAGAACAAAAGGCAACAAAAAACAAAAGGGCAACACAAACAATGAAGAATGTTTTGTTGTATTGAGGACAAAGTATTGCTCAACCTACGTTGAATTAAACTCCTTGAAAAGTTGATATATGTGATGTGAAGTTTAGAAATGGGGTGAAATTACTATGCTACAAAATAATTTTAGTGTGTTGAAAATCTCCTAGCTTTATCTGCATTACCGATCGAAGTGATTTGCCCGAAAAATGATTAGTGATTAAGAAGGTTATTGCTGCGGCCACATACTGGATTGAGAGAGACGTCAGTGGTGTCTGGAACAGGATGGCTCGATACAAACAGAGCACAAGAAATGGGTTCTACCTTACCAACCTGTTGCATTAAAGGAGGGATGGATGAAGGAAATATACAGCAGCATCAACCAGTGGAGAAAGGGATTGAAGCTCAGCTGTTCAGAGGTCTGACAACATGAGTTTTGTAACTGGGAAACTATGATGGATCACAATCAACTTTTCGTGTATTTGGGAAAAAACAGCAAAAATTCCAAGGAAAATCTTAAATTAAGGGGAAAGATGAACCTAATATATTCAGCAAGGAAAGTTCATTAGTTAACATGAAAATAATCCTCACTTTGCAGCAGTTGAAATGCTACAGCTCCTTTACACTCGTCCCCAACAAATCAGCAATGAAAGCAAAGCAACGACATAACCACAAAACCATAAACAAGTTTTTTCAACTTGCTGATCCAAAAAAATAAAAAAGTGCTTTGACAGTGAAACAGTAGTGTACAATCAAGTTTATCATTAAATTTGAACTCAAAAGTAGTCCAACAAGACCATCATTGATATATAAAAGAGTTTCACCTGTGAGACCACCAGCAATAAAAACTGTCATGTGTCTGTTCTTCCTTCATCCACCAAGATTGGCATGGTTGGTAAACTGTCCTTTCTTCAGCAAGAGTAGATTTGGCCAAACGTGCTCTCGTCAAGAACAATGTTACAATGGTGATGCTCGAATGATATTAATGAAATTCAGTTTCCAATTTACCAGCTGGTTCATAAGACCAATTTGTATTTTGTACAATAGGTCTTATTAGCACAAGAAGCACTTTGGGAGCTCTAAACGTAACTGTCAATGTTTGCAGTTCTATTTCAACAAAATGGGCTTTGCATTGTAAATCACTAACAAATTAAATAAGTGCCAGAAAAACATTCCACCTCCACAGTGCACCTAAACGAATGCTGAAAGAGCCAGTTTAATTTCAGATTTAAGTCTCTTTGCTTCTCTTTGACAACCAGAACGACTAAGACTGTCAAAAACTGCATGCTTAGTAGATGGGAGTATACTCATGCCACTTCTAACACAAGAGAGCAAGAGCTTGGATGCACAACGGAACCTTCCATCCTTGCAAAGATTGTGAATCAAGGAGGAGTGGCTAAAAGAATCCCTTGTATCCATTGAATCAAAGATTTTCAAAGCACAATCAATCCAGTCAGCTTTACACCACCCATCAACCATTGTGTTTAAAGCAACCAAGTTTGAATTGAAACCCACTACATTCATATACTCCATGGCCCCATAAACATCACCTTCCTCACACAACCCATTCATCAGAATCATGTGTGTCTACTCATCACATTCTAAACCTTATCCATTTCATCAAGTATTTCACATGCCACTTCCAACTTACTACCTTTGCAGTTCAAATTAATCGGTGCATTATAAGATGTCACCATCCCCTCCATATAATGACTTGCCTCTTCAATTCTACAAGTCTTGACCAAAGCACTAACAACTGTGCAATATGCAAAACCATCAAAGGTATACCCCTTATCAATCATCTCCTAAAAAATCTCAAACCCTTGTTCAAATTTCCTAGATCTAAAGCAACATGTCATAAATGTGGTATAGTTATAACATTCGGAACAAGCCCAGATGCCCCAAGCTCCTTGAGCATTCACCTAGCTGTCTTCAATCTCCGAGCTTTACACAGCCTGTTAATAAGAGTATTAGAAGTAACCAATGAAGGAACAAACCCGTGTCTCTTTAAATTCCTAAACAACATGAGTGCATTCTCGACAAAACCATTCTTGCAAAGCCCCTTAAGCATAGCATTAAACGTAGCTGGAGAAGGAGATAAACAACAAAGTATAATATCGTAAAAACCCGATTCATTTCATCAGGCTTTCCTAGCTTACAAAAACAACGCATCAAAGTATTATAACTCCAAACATCAGCTTTTATCCGCAACTCAAGCATTTCCTCAAACAAATCCATACATTTCGACAACAAACAATGCCTCATAGCACCAGCAATCAAAGAATTACAAGTAAAAACACCAGGGTTTATACAAGCTTCTTTCATTCTATCAAGAACTGAATAAGCAGCCTCAAAACTAACAAAACGAGAGTAAGCATTGATCAGTGTATCATAAGTAACAACATCAGGCAAAACACCTAGTATTGTACCATCAATAATCACAATTTCTGCTCTTTTTAAATGCTTGGCTTTGCAAATAGATGCTATACAAATATTCAAGAATCTAGTAGATGATCTACTAACCATTACTAATATTCAACGGAACCCAATAACAAGAAGAGGCAAAAACTGCATACCAGTAACAATTATTACCTGAAAAGTTTCAAACTTTGACGCAAATCTTGCTGTTAAGACAAGAAAGTTTCAAACTTTGATGTAATTCTTGTTGTTCCTTTTGGACATGAAGTGCTGGCATTGAACCCAGAGGAAGGTAGTGTTTTTGTCTTGGTTTTGGTTTTGGTTTGGTGTTGAGACAAAGGCAAGTTCAGTGGGAGATGCAAGAGCTGCCATTTGGGAGGATGTAAGGTGAGCACTATGGACTAGCCCGGCTTCAAGTTGTGAGGATTTTAGGACTGAGCTTTAGCTCAATGATTTGAGAGATGGGCTTTAATGCTTTGGTCCATCACACCATTTTTTTTTTCTTTCTTAAACTTAAATCCTATAGATAATAAATAATAAGCTTTGTAGCTTAACTAAAATTTATGTATTAAAAATAAAAATATTTATGTCCCATTTTACTTCAAAATTTCAGAAAATAATTAGTGCAAAACTTTCACATATCCTCGAGTGCATATTAAAGGACTAACTTTTATATATATTAAAATTAAGTTTATATCTCCGATCAAATTAAAAAAATAAATGATCCAGATCATTTTTGGTTTTAGGTTAACTTGTTGTTTATTTTTTTATTTTAGTGTTAATTTTTTTCTTAATAATAGTGTGATTCCATACATATTCTGAGGACAAGGTTTGACGGTCCAGTTGTTTTTCAAAGATGAAGCCATCAATTCTTCACCAATGCCATTCATTTATGTACTATGGTGCTTCTGATAGAGAAAATAGGATATGTTTGTGACGATGTTTTGGGGGAGTCGTTGGACTGTATCTTTTCAAATTTTTTATTTTTTAAAAAAGTTTTAAATTGTTATTTTTTTAATATTTTTTAATTATTTAATATGTTAATGTTCAAAATAAAAAATACTTTAAAAACACATTAAAATTTTATTTTTACGTTTTAAAAGTGTTTTTAAAAAAAATTAATTTTTTTTATTTTTTATTTACTTTAAATTAATATTTTTAGGTGTTTTTAAATTACTTTAATATGTTAATATTAAAAATAATTTTTTTAAAATAAAAAAATATTATTTTAATATTTTTCTAAATAAAAAATATTTTAAAAAACATCACCTCTCAAATGCGTGCAAAACTGCGTTAGAAATAAAAAGGCGTAAAATGATGGGTTTTTTCGGCATGAAATGCAACAAACCGAATAGATAAACGGGCACCGAGTAGCTTGCTTTCCCTGTTCCATAATTCAAGCCTCATCCACAAGAAGTTTTGGATAGCTTGGAAATTGTCCTAAGAATCGACAGGAGACAGGGTGATTTGCAAGACATGTTATCAATTCTTTCACTTCAAGTGCATACATATTTATATAGTACTAACTATTGCAAGAAATATTATCAACCAATCCTCTTCGCCCATTCCCTCTTCCGAATAAAGAAAAAAAAAATGAGTCTCAGAAACATTTATTTCACTCTCCTGGTTGCCCTTTTGGGAATTATGGCATCAGCTGTTTTTATCAGTCCAAACCTTTCTCTTTTGCACCAACTCATTGAACTTGGTTTGGCCACTTTTTCATCGCCTATTATTGCAACTTTCATTCCATATAGCATTGGAGGTCGCCGTCACCACCACCACCATAATAAACACCCTAGTGATGGAAAAATAGTCAACATTTGCGAAGATTTCCCTCCTGACTTCCCCCCTCCAGACACCAACACAACCTCAACCATTTGTGTCGATCGAAACGGATGCTGTAATTTCACAACAGTTCAATCAGCTGTTGATTCGGTCATGAATTTTAGTCAGAAAAGAACCATAATTTGGATCAATTCTGGCATTTACTAGTAAGTTAATTAGTTCCTTATTTATTTTATTTTAAGTAGTTGATAGTCAGGTGGTATTCGGGGACCAACTTGCTCTCATCGAGACTAAATTCATCTTTTCGATCTGATCGAAGGATGGTGTAAGAGAATTCAAGAGAAAATACGTTGTTGTGGATTATAAGCAGAACATTGGGTTTGCTTTCCTGTTTTTCTCTTTGAAGTTACTAAACTTTATCACTATGATTTTGTTGGCCTGTTTTAGTGAGAAAGTCACCGTTCTAAAGTACAAACAGAACATTACATTTCAAGGACAAGGCTATACATCAACTGCAATTGTATGGAATGACACTGCAAAATCTTCTAATGGGACATTTTATAGCGGTTCTGTTCAAGTTTTCTCGAACAATTTCATTGCTAAGAACATAAGTTTCATGGTAAGATATGTTAGCTCAACAGCATTAAACCACATCGTGTCGTGAGAAGACAAGTAGTAACATTTTTCCTTTTTCATGCTAGAATGTGGCTCCAATTCCAAGCCCCGGTGATATTGGAGCCCAAGCAGTGGCGATGAGAATCTCTGGAGACCAAGCTTTCTTTCTGGGCTGTGGATTCTTTGGAGCACAAGACACCCTTCATGATGATAGAGGTCGCCATTACTTTAAGGATTGTTATATCCAAGGCTCTATTGATTTCATCTTTGGCAATGCAAGGTCACTCTATGAGGTGACTTAATTTTTATCTGAAGCAAGCCTTCCTGCTATCTAATTCTTCATTTTAATTACTATTATAAATTCTTATGCATGCATGCTATGAAACTAAGTTGAAAAATTACACCTCCTGATATAATTACGAGAGATTAATCACCATGCTCAAAGTCAAAGAATGATAAAGGGTGCAAGCAAGGAACTCTATTAATTATGATCTCAAGTACTAATTAAGGCTATGTCAAAGGACATTGGCTCCATGGCCAAGTAACATGACATTTTTGAGAGGGCCGGGTGGTCTTGCAATGAAATCATGGCAAAACATGACTCTGCTTGACAAAGAGTCCAAGAAATATGCAGCTTGATTATAGTCTTGTGTATAGAAAATTCTTTATGTATCAGGCATGAATTGGCAAGCTCATCCCCCTTGTATACAAGAGATTGTTCTGTCATATATTAACTAAAAATTATTTGGCAAGCTCATCCCCCTTGTATTAAGAGATTGTTCTGTCATATATTAACTAAAAATCATAGAAAAAAATAAAAGAATTAGTACTGATTTGAGACAGGGAGCACCAAACCATTGGAGGCATGGTTTTTATTTATTTATTTATTTATTATTATTATTTACCATTAAACCTCTATAAATTAGTATCTTGGGACTATGCAAATTTATTTATTAATTGATCGATTTATTATTTAAACTTCAAATTTAAATCGGTACCGAATAAAAATATATATTATTTAATCAGATTATACTGTATTTAATTAACACCGTATCTAAGCTCTTAACACTGGACATTTTCTACAGAATTGCCAGTTGATTTCTATGGCTAACCCAGTAGCTCCAGGAGCAAAAGGCATAAATGGAGCAGTAACAGCACACGGTAGAATTTCCAAGGATGAAAACACAGGTTTTTCCTTTGTAAATTGCACCTTAGGAGGTACAGGAAGAATATGGCTAGGTAGAGCTTGGAGGCCATATTCCTCAGTCATTTTTTCATACACTAGCATGACTGATATCGTTGCGCCTGAGGGCTGGAATGACTTCAATGATCCCACCAGAGACCAGTATGAACCATAGAATCAATATTTACTCAGATTTCCCACATGATTAAAGTAATTAATTAACTTGATTACATGATAATTGGTAATTAATATATATCATAACATATTTTGCAGGACTATTTTCTATGGAGAATACAATTGTTTAGGTGCTGGAGCCAATATGACTTTGAGGGCACCTTATGTTCAAAAACTTAATGATACACAAGCTTCTCCTTTCCTCAACGTGTCATTTATTGATGGAGATCAATGGTTACAATCATTTATTAATTAATTCTTAAATATAAAATATTTTTATCTCTTCAGTTGTCCAGTTTTTAGTTCACATCAACCATTATTATTTTGAAGAAAGATATTCATACAATATGTAAACACATATATTTTTTAATGAATAAAACACTTATAGTTGATTACTCAGTCAAATTTCTTATAATTACCTGATTTTATATTTTTATTTTTCAAACTTGAAGGCCAGATAACAAGATGGTTAACACTTAACCCTCTTAATTACTTATCCTGTAGATGTTTTCATTGGGAATGGATGATCCTCTGGGGGTCCTTCCACAACTCCACTTACTCGTAGGATTAATTAAAAACATTAATCTTTTTAATTGCTCAATAAAGCTCGAACTCTTAAAGTAGCAATACATTTAATTTGCCGTTTATTTGCAGTTTATGAAGACAAACAAATAATAATTAGTTGTAGATGATAAAAAAAAAAGGATTAACTGTTATGGAAAACATTAAAAGATAAAAGCAATTATTTAATTAATTATCACTCAAAGGAAAGGAAATCAATTATTTAATGAACAATCTTGAATATGATTACTCATAATTAAATATTTTATAGCAAATATTTATCATCTTATCAAATTTACAATAAGTCACCTGTAATCTATGACAACAGCCTAAATCATTAGCCATGTTAGAAATTAATAGGTTATGGAAGTCCAAAGGTACGAGGTGGTTAAATGTTTTCAAAAATGGTCATTACTTTTTAAGTAGTATACAAAAAAGTATAAGATGTTTCTAAAATAAGCAATATCCTCTTTCACTGATCATTGAAGAGCTTTTTGCTCCATTTGTTTATGTAATTTATAGTATTGTAACGTATGCAATGTGCTATACATATACGTATACACACAAACACACACACCCATGGAATCCTGCCCCTATTCTACCTAGCTATAAGATAAAGAAAGAAAAACTTGGAAGGATAGGGTTTATATTCAATTTGCAGTCATTGCCATCTCCCACCATCAGTATTTTTGACCTACAAGAGATAATCATTAATAAGCAATGGGAAAGGTGTTGAGTACCCTCTTACTCTTCTTTTTGTTCATTTGTTCATCAGATAATAGTTTTTCATGTTTTGAATATATGGATTATTTTTATGGAACCATACCTTTTAGGGAAAAAAAGATGGTAATGCAGCACAAAATGGAGCTGGCTGCCAGCAAAGGAATGGAGAGGCAGCCGTGACGCCACATGAGGAGCACAAAGAAGAAAACAAAGTAGAAAACAAGGGAAGAGAAATTGTGTTGAAAGCTTACATGCATTGCCAAGGATGTGCTGATAAAATCTTATATATCCTGAAAGGATTTGAAGGTAACTGATTAAAATCTTATAACTTTGTGTGTTTCTTTTCATCTTTGTCGCTCCATTTTGACTTGGTGGGCAAATCTTTAATGGTCAGGTGTGGAAGAAGTTAAGATGGATAGCAAACAGAACAAGGTAATGGTGAAGGGACTGAAGGCTGATCCATCGAAAGTTTTGGAGAGACTTCAAGGAAAATACAGTAGAAATGTTGAACTCATATCTCCAAAACTAAAACCCAGCGCTCAAGATAAAAAAGAGCCAGAACAAAAACTAGTGGTAAGACGCAGCTCGCGCAGACATATAATAATTTATACTGAATTTAATATTTAATAATTTTATATTTTCGACTTGTTATTGACTTGGATATATGGATCATGTGTAGCCTCAAGTAAAGATAGTTGTGCTGAAAATGAATATGCATTGTGAAGGTTGTGCTCATGGCATCAAGAAAAAAGTATTGAGAATGGAAGGTAAGTATACTTTCCATCTACCATATGTATTTTCAGTAAAGATGATCTTCTTCGCTAGTTCTTTGATTCCTCCATGATTATTTAATAAAATAGAAACATATTATATTAAATTGTTGAGGAGTCAATTGAATCTTAAGCTATGGTTAATCTTTTCTCTCGATTTCTTTGTATAATAATCTTGTATATGATCTTTTTAATTATGTCAGGAGTTTCAAGTGTGGAGCCAGATATGAAGAATTCTCAAGTGACTGTCAGGGGAGCTTTCGATCCACCAAAACTTGCCCAGAAAATGATGGAAAAGCTGGGGATTCATGTTGAGATACTAAAGCAACAGAACCAGGCAGCACCGAAGGATAAAAATAACAATAACAGCAACAATAATAAGAATATGTTTCACTATCCTCCTCAAAATTCCCAAGAATATGTTTATCCTTGTCCAATATTCAGTGATGAAAATGTTTTTTCATGTTCAATAATGTAAAAAGAATTTCATAGTTCTGCTATAATTGGTGATTTGATAAAAAAAAGAAAGAAATCTTCTTATTAGTTGTGAAATTGAATTGAAACGCATGTTATTCTTCCATAAATGTTGCTCACATTTATATACTTTGTCATCGAAATATATATTTTTCCTGTTGCATCTTTTGTCGGTACTTATTGTTGAGACTACCAATGTCAAACATATTACTTTCAATCAAATTCATCCGGTAAAAATAATTTTTATAATTTTTTAAATATATATTAACATTAAGTAAAATAGTTTCAGAAATAAAATTAAAATTACGATCAAATTCCATAATTACTATGTCATCATGCAATCTCCTTTAAATTTATGTAGTGTTGTTAAATAATATTAAACACTAGTTTTTCAAGTAAAACACAATTTAAAAAAATAGATTTTTTTTTTACTGGGTCGGACGCGGTCCAATGAACAGTGGAGGCACTGTTTACTTCTTGAAGTCAACAGTGCCGAGTGAATTAATATAGACACGGTAGGGGGAGAAGCAGCTCTCAACTTCTTTCGGCAAATCGATGGTTTCAGTGTAAATTATACGGGTCCCACATAAATAGTAAATTAAGTTTTAACATTACCAAATATGTTGTTTGTGCGGTTTGCTTTAAAAGCTAAAGCTGCCGCGTAAACGAAGGTTGTCAATTCCATTTCGGTAGGTGTTTTGTTTTTTCAATTGGAATGGAATGTTTCAATTTTAGAGTGTTTCGGCGTGCCGTTTCGGGAATGGTTTCAGCATAAATTGTATGGGTCTCATATATATATATGTGTGTGTGTGTGTGTATTCAACAAACATAATTCAAATTCAAGATAAATTAATTATAAATTATGAAAATATTTATAATTTCAATTAATTAAAATTAATTAGAATTACAATATTTCTAAATAGTCAAGATTAAATAGATTTTTAACTTAAAGTAATTCAACTTAAACAAAATATCAAAATATTATGAAAGTAAAATGCTTTAACACAAATATTTTAAATATAAAATTAGGTCAATGTTATCAAGACTAATAAGATCTAAAGTATCCCTTATTTTGCTCAAATTCCTACAAAGTATAAACATGAAAAACAAAACAACATGAATATAAGCCATATATAATAGTGATAAATCTAATTTTAAAAAATTAATATCATTGTTAATGAAAATAATAATAATAATTTTCAATATTATTATTAATATCATTGTTATTTAAAATAGTAATGAAAAAGAA